>WLWD01006076.1_pt1 | contig 96528 bp, 87 predicted proteins | sample 6712731 | NCBI WGS metagenome assembly WLWD01 (sample SAMN12718690, study PRJNA576275) | sponge metagenome | isolation source: marine sponge | host: Mycale hentscheli | place: New Zealand: South Island, Marlborough, Capsize Point | collected 2014-11-01
AGGAATTTTCACAGAGTTTTGGTACTTATAAGATGTGTTTATTGCTGTAGTAACCAGGGGGGAGGGGTAAACATAAAAAAGATATGAAGCTGTTGTTCTGGAAATACCAAGTAAAAAAATAAAATAAAATTAAATTAAATTAAAAAATTAAAAAAAGAAGAAGCATTGTTGCATAGTGCACATAATTATGACCTCCACAGCCACTGATAGAAAATGAATGCCTGCAAGTTTGTAAGACCTAACTGCACCTGCAAAAAAATATGTAGTAAGGGATGCGGTCAAGTACCAAGAGAATACAAATACCAAGGGTCAAGTACAAAATGACATATGATGTCCACACACATACTGTTTTATAAACAAACTAACAAATATCTCCAATAATATTAGATAGTGTCTCACTCGCTTTGCTAGCTCACCAATAATAATAATAATAATAATAATAATAATAATAATAATAGTTAAAACTAATTGTAGAATAATATGTCTTGCTGTATTAACATCATCATCACTTTATTCTACAATGGCTACTCTCGCATTTCACCTGGAGTCGTGTTATAGTATGATGATCCATATTTACCAGCACATCTCCTAAACACCAGAAGAGAGATACATGGAGGGAAGGATTCTGAAATTACAACAACAACAACAACAACAACAAATGGCTAAACAACAATAATGTGGACTAATGTGAATTAAATTTTATTTTTCCAAAATTGTTATCTTTTTTATTCCCTTATATTTCACCCTTTGCCACAATGTTAACTGCAATGTCACCTCTCCCAAAAAAAATTAGTAATATTATGTTGCTATCATTTTATATATTTATTTGAAGTCACTACTATTATTTTGATTAATATTATTAGCAAAAAATAAAATAATAAAATAATAATAATACCTCATAGAAGGTAGGAAGTCTATACTGAGAGAAGCAGTGGTTAACATCTTCCACCATCTTACACAGCTACATTGGTAAATTCATTTTAATAGCTAGACAATGGTGGTGGTGATGATACCCTACCTGATCATGTCCACGATTCACCTTTAGACCCAGAAAAGATCTGTAAAACCATATATGACCAAGACATCAGCCAAGTCTCTCTACTGACCCTTACCTAGTGCTATCATCATTGCTGTAGTATGCCAACTGCGAAAAATCCACAGAAAATGGCTGGCACTTGAGCGTCAGTCTATCTCTAAGGGTCGCAGCCAGTGGTTATGAATGTGTCCAGGAGGGTGTGGTGGATGGGCAGGAGGAAGGAGATGAAGACATAACTGGCCCAGTTATCTCTCATGAGGAAATGATCGAACCCTTCCATCATGCTGTTCTCTACTCTCTTCTCTTTCATCTTTCTCAGCACCTACATTCAAATTAACACAAAAATGTACATAAAAAACAACAACTAAATAAACAAGTATACACCGTTATGAACCATTTAATAGACATAATGAGAGAAGCATCTTCAATTAAAGTGTGTAGTGTTCTTGTTGCTAGAGAGCCAACTGTTACTGATACACTAATAGCAATTGAATCTTGTATGTAATGTGCTAGTAAATGCAATAAGCATTATGATTGTGATCATGTATAGTTATTATTATGGTATAAAGATATGCCTAGAAAGTTTACATTGATAAAGTTTTAATCAGCATAAGATCCATTTAAAATTATACATGTGTAATAAAGTAGCTGAGCAACTTTGAACATTGATTTGATTACTCAAGTATCCTTTGTGATCAGCCATGAATAATGCAAATTAGTTTCTTGCAAAAGCTATCAAATATTTCATGTGCACTCTAGCTATTAATATACTTCTAGAAGATTAGTAGCTATGAAACTTATTATTGACTCCAAATGAATATTATTTTTTCGGTCCATTTTTAGTCTGACCCCCGGCAATTTAGCCTGGGCGAATCCCCGCGCGGTTAGAGCTAGGCAGGGCGGCGATTAGCCTAGTGCCAAGGAAATACTCTGAGACGTTTAGCCGTGTCCAGTTTTGTAAACTTCAGATTTGGGATCACGAAGAAGCTACAACTCAGTGCAGCTAGGAAGAGCAAGAAATGCAACCCAGGTAAATATTTTCCCCTACCTTCACAATACACTCCGCCGCGGTCAAAGCGAATGCCCGCACGGGTGCCTCTTTTCTCCAAAAAACACAGTTTTTTAGGCTTGACCACAGTTTCTTCTGATACTCCTTACTTTAAACTTAGGCTTCAAATCATGTGATAATTTTCGGGAAACTCTGTTTTTTTTTCGGAAGTCACAAAGTTGCTGCGACACTGATCTGTGGCATTTTAAACCATTTACCACACAAAATTTTCAAAATTCCGCTGTTTTTGGCAGCGGAGTGCCGCTTGTTGGTCGTCATGTCAAATGTCACTGGTAGCTTAATACAACAAGGAAACTACTCGGGGAAGCTAAAGTCACCAAGATTCAGATCATATTAGTGGGGGGGAAACATAATAATGTAATGTATCGAACCTGCTACAATAGGTAGTGGTCGCCAACGACTGAATCTGAACTGAATTTTATTGAATAGTGGAAGCATTCGCGAGTTGGGTTTAGCTCTTTGCAGATCATTAAGCTCAGCTTAGGCAGAGAATCAATTGGTTAAATATATATTTTTTAAACTACATATCACGTTATCATTGCTGCTTTGTAATTGATGATTTGGGTGTGGTCTGGGGTGTGGCTTAGTGTCCCTGAACTACGATTTGAAAAGTTGTGAGTTGGCAACTCTGATTGTCCCTAAAGTCAACTCTTGTTCATGGACCACTTCTGCTGCATTGTCCAATTGGATTTCTGAAGAAGTTATTTCTAGAGGGCAAAAAAAAAAAACCTGTTGTTGATTTTGTTTTGTTTTGCTTTTAAGTCGAACAGTTGTGGTGAATGGTTACTTTGGCTGGAACCCCTTTATTGTAAATATGTAATTTAAAACTCCACCGCTTTTAGTAGCAGTTGTTAGAAGTTCAAATTAATCACATAACAATACTGTAGTTTTATGTAACCTAACTGGGAAAGCTTGCTCGCAGTTTGTGCTCAAACACAGCACTAGTATTTAAAGCATTAAAAATGAAAAAATTGAAGATTTAGGGTTGGTCAAAAAGTAGAATGGGAACTAGTAAAGTTACACAAAGTATAGAAACAAGAAAGGTCTTTGCCCAATGTGATGATTCTGTATCTTTAAATCACTTGTGGTGAAAGACCATTTATTTTAACATTTGCTATTCATTGAAAAAGACTGATCATATGGGACAAATGACCTTTCATGTTTCCAGCTAAAACAACTTCCAGTTAACATCTTTCAAGATTTCCAGAAGTTCTATTGATTGTACTACGCAGCTGAATAATATTTTTTTTCATGGGTTTCACCTAATGTTTCAATTGGCGCCTAAATCATGGCAGTGATGGAAACATTAGAGAGATGGTTTTGTTGAGACTGATCATTAGTTTCAAGCGCAGTAAAGAAATAATTGAAGGGTTGTGGACCTAGTATGGATTGGTTTGTTTGTTCCCTAGGCATTTTCACTCATTTGAACTGTTCTCATTGATCGTGACATCTGTATAGGTGTCAAAACATCCGTATTGTTTCATTGTTATATGCTAATGATGACACCTTTTGCATAGTTAAGAAAGGAAGTGAAAAACATTTGTTGAACCATTTAAACTCTGTAAGACCTTCTATAAAATTCACCATGGAATCTAAGGAAGATAGTAAGCTACCTTTTTTGGATTGCTTATTAAAGAGAGAGAGTGATGGTATGATTACGTCCACTGTGTACAGAACACCTACACACACATATAGATACCTTTCCTTGAAGTCTCATCATCCTATTCATGTAAAGAGAGGAGTAGTGAGATGCTTGTATCAGAGAGCTAGGAGGGTAACTAATATGAGTGAAAACTTGAAGGAAGAAGAGAAACACCTAGTCAAAGTATTTCAAAGTAATGGATATGACAAAGCAACCATTAGGGCAGGCTCTAAAGAGTTACCTTCTAAAGATCACACAGATACTGAGCAAGAGAAAGGTTTGATTCTTACCATTCCAGATACAAGCAGGATTGAGTGAGAGTGTTCAGAGAGTGTGTAGAGACTTTGACATCAAAACAGCATTTAAGTTGGGTAAGACACTAAGATCACATCCTACTGAAACCAAAGATACTATACCCATTACCACAAAGTCATGCATAGTGTACAGTATACCCTGTATACATAGGTGAAACAACTAGAAGGCTTGAGCAGAGAGTGAAAGAACATCAGGATGCTTGTAAGAGAGGTGATGAAAAGGTTTCAGCCATTGCTGAACATGCTTGGCAGCAGCATCACCCCATTAAATGGGAAGAGGTAAGAGTTGTAGACAGAGGCAGAAAGAATCATGAGTTGAAGATCAAGGAAGCTCTACACATACAGATGACACCTGAAAACAACAAGTTTAACAGAGACATAGATTTAGAGCTTCCAGGATGCTGGCTGTCCATGCTGCGTGCATATCACCCTCCAGGATATAATAAACAGTAAGCATACCCTCCAGAAATCTTGCTGTTTACATTGTGTTGTTATATCACCATGGAGAGTTCGACCTCAGTTGACCCTGAAGAGGACTTCAGCAAGAAGTCGAAATGTCGAGTTAAAGTATAATTAACTATATTGGAGAAAAATTTGCCATTATTATAATTATTAGCCGAGAATGACTGAATCATAAACAAAAGTTATGAATATTGTCTAGCAACAGCAGATTGTATAAATATAATGTTAATAACTAGTGATGTGCTTGAGCACAAATGGTGAGCGAGCCTAAAGACTATACTATTTTTATATGAATGATTTTGACTTCTAACACTGAAGCTACTGAAAATAAGGTCCAGTTTTTAAATTTAGCATACAGGGTAAAGAGATTTCAGTGCCATAGTAACAACTCTCTGCAACTGCTTGGAAGGAAAAAAACAACAACAAAACAATACACGTTATTTAAACGTTATCTTTGTGATATTCTTTAGCTAAGTAGTGGTTGTAACACACAATGCTTTGACACAACTGGACATGCACCTACACAGACTTACCTTCGCAGTAGTCTAGTGGACAATGTATTTTCGAGTAAATACTATTGCGCACGGCTTATAACCATGACAAAGAGCGCATTGACTTACCACCGCCACTAACTTGAATAGAAATGGAAGTCCCTTAAGTTTTCAAGTTTTAACTGCACCCGCAAAAGAATTCAAAACGGTAAACAATTCAATTTCTAGGGTGATAAGGGTACTGATCGATAAACCAGAGGATTCAGTTTAGTGCAATTTGGGACGGGGTCGACCACATAACTAACACAAAAACGCAAGGGTCAAAGTACAAAATGACATACATACGTCCATACATATATACAAATAAACTAGTGGTGTGCTTGAGCACAAATGGCGAGCGAGCCTGATAGTTAGGTAACATAAAATTAAGTATTGTTACTATGTTTTAGCTTAGTTCATGCAAACACTATAATAGCAGTTATGACCTTTTATTTCAGCAAACAAATACAAAATCACTCTCTTACGTAACTTTTGTAGTATCAAACATCTGCCATTCTGATAATCTCAATCACCAGTAACTCTTGAACAAGCTCTCAGCTACGATAAAAATAAACCAGTGTTATTATTTGTAATTTTTAGCCAAAAAATATGGAATTACTACTTACCTCATTCTTGAGTATTGATAACTTCTGTAGTATCAAATTGAAGTTACTTTGACTATCTGAATTACCGTGAATTCTTGACAACAAGCTCTCACCTACAAAAACAAAAGACAATCAATTTTAGCACACAAATACAAAATTACTTTCTTACCTCATTTTCTTGAGCAGTGGTAACTTTTGTAGTACCAAATTTGAGTCATTCTGCTATTTGAATTTACCAGTCACTGTTGACAACAAGCTCTTAGCTATATAAAAGAAAGGCCAGAGTTATTTTTGCATAACTAGCTAACAATATGGAATTACGTACTTACCTCGGCATCCCTCGAGTAGTAGTAGCTTCCTTAGCATTAATACTTTATGTGCTTACATACGCTTTTCAGAAGTAGTGATAGCTAGTCTTAGTACAGACTACAGGTGGCTCTTGACAACTAACAAGCCGCACTTAGCCGGAAAAAAGGCGAAGTTTTGAATTTAAATCTGGTAATGGGTTTAAGTATAAAGTAAGGCTTGCTTAATGCTGTAGTTTCAGAATAAACTGGGGTCAAGCCTAAAAAGCCGTGTTTTTTTTAAGAAAAAAGTTCCCCGCGCGCGCGTTTAAAGGGCATCAGTACAATCCATACATACATACATATATACATATATACATATAACATATACCCGATTTTGCATTATCCACCCCTAATACTGTCTCGCTCGCTTCGCTTGCTCGCCAATAAATCACCTCGGAGGGGTGGGAGAAAGGGCATCCAGCCCCATATCCCTGTCCACACCATTAGTCCCTTCCTTTGTTTATATATTTTAGTTTTATTGATTTTCCTTTTTTTCCCCTGATTTATCTTCATTTTATCTATGCTTTACCATTCCCTCTATTTTATGCACATTCTTGTGTTGTTATAAAAAGGACTAAAAACAATAACAGAAAAAATATATATAATAACCTGGTTTAATATTTTTTTGCTTCATACTATACAAACTATAATGCTACATTCACAAAACTAATAAAAAAGGTTATAAAAAAACAAGTAACTGTTAAATTCTTTTTTAGACTATGCTGCTCCACAACTAGCAAATATGGCAGTGATGAAGAAGGGAACACAAAGGAGGATAACGTGTAACCGTATATTGTCTCCACCTAAAGAAATAATGTAAAGGCACTATAATAGTAATCAGCTTCTTCTTAATGACAAAATTTCCACTGTATAGGTTAACTTTACATACATGAAACTATAGTATCAGTTATGTAGGAGCCTCATAAATTTACACTGTCGCTATGGTGTTTCACAACACAAATACTGCTGTGGTTAACAAGGATAGCCAAGTTAAAATTTTTAAACAAAATGAGAGCATTATTGTTGTGATAACAAAGATAAGTTTAAAAATTTTAAAGTAACATTACTGTTAAAAAGAGATCTATTGCATTGCATACTTTGAAATTTAGCCATACTTTAAAGTTTCAAACAAGGCCATATGAATCAAATTGGTGAACATATATAGTTGTTAAAAAAAAGTACCCATTACGAGTAAATTTTGGGTGCTTACCTCTAAGTTATTGCATACATTATTTGCATAGATAGAAGTTCTTTACAAGGAAGTCAATAGATACATTATTACTTTAAAACTACTAGCAATTTAGTGACATGGTTAAAAGAATCTCGACTACTCATTTGTGTGGCTGGTTTGAACTTTAACACAGTGAATATGACAAAGCTAGTCATAGCCTTTCAAGAAGGTCGTTTTTTTTTTCCTTCTAATCTACTGAAACAACTACAGTGATGCATGTTCATTAAATGTTTTATTTTTCAACTCACTATCTGTAGTAGTAGATGATGGTGCTGGCTGATTATTTGTAGTTATCGAGCCTGTTGGTGGAAATGTTGGTGGCGGATTCTTCAATTCCTGTGAACCAAGAACATAGTCACTTGATATCAGTTTTTCTAAGCTAGCACAGAAAAGGACTCATGGCTACAAATTTCATTTTGGGAAATAACACTATTCATAGCTTTGAACAAAGTTTTCACCTCCAAACTAGTTTACAGATAATTGAATCTGACCCTGGCGAAATTGTCTTCTCAACATAGATATCACTTCCTCCAAGAATCAACTTATCCACTTAAAAGCTTTCACATGCAGTTCCCCACCCCCACCCCACTCCACCCCTTCCCACTTCACCTTCCAAAAAAATGCAAGTATTAAGGTTGGTCTGTGATTTCAAAGTTTCTCTGTAAATTTAACCTCTATTATACGTATCTGTTATCTAAGTTATAGACACTGACCCTAACTACATAGCAGTTGATGGTAGGAGCATCAGCATAATTTAAGCATATAAAATTAAAGTAGATTATTAAAAAAAGCCTTAAAAGAATACCATTTTTGATATCCTAGATAGCTATTATTATAAGAAATGGTTGGTAGAATATGGCTAGCTGTGGTACAAGTTTTGATGTTGTTGTTATTCTTTTAACTTCAACTATGCTTCCAGGAAGTAAAATACTTCCATAAGTAGATCATTAGATTGATTGATGTGAAGGCATTCATACTTAAAAAATTGTATAAATAGCTAATGTTTTCCAGATTGCACAGCATAAAGAAAGGGTGACGTAAGACATTGATGTAAAATACAAACATTGTTAGATAATATAGTAAAAGTATTTCATCAAAAAATGTGCTAGTTCAATCCCAACATATTAAACTTACGAAAGAGAGTGCTGATGTTGTAAACGGATAAAAGTTTGTGCTAGTGTCACGAGCAATGGTGTAGCTAGAATGATAGATATGAATTGCAACATGAAATGTAATATTGAAGTCACATTCTATTTACCCTGAAAATAATGACCTTAGATGGAAAGGACATAATGTGTTATTCAGTTCATGTTTGCTTTTCACATACTTTTTGACATCCATTTAAAGGGAAAGTTAATACCATCACTCATTGCTGACATACAGGAATGACATGTCACCCTATTCAACCTTCTGGATTAGCCCCATTCAACACAAGCTACATCTCAGCATCCACTGAATCTCTTGTAGTAATTGGTTTACTTAAAATTACCATAATGGGGAAATGATTCCTTAATTTCAAAAATTTATAATTTTCATACAATTAGGATTGGTCAACAATTTTTCTTCTGCACGACTCAAAAAAAAAAAGACAGATGTGCTAACAGTTATTGCAAAGATTGTTGACCAATCCTAATTGTATGAAAGTTATAAATTTTTGAAATTAAGGAATCATTTCCCCATTATGGCATGATAGAACAATCAATGAACGATGCAATGGAATGCCAACCCTTTACCCCACCCCATTCATTGAAATGACAGAATTGTCCTTTGGGAATATAGGAGAAAGATACATGTCTAATTCAGATTACTCTTTTTGTCAGTAGGAACTGCTTTTTTTTTCTTTTTTTTTCTATTTCTTTTTTTCTTCACTCAAAAGTCAAACTGTTTAGCCCGGAAAGTATTTGTCAAAAGTCGGTATGGTTGCAATGATTTGTTCATGCAACATGCAAACATGGTCTTCACAAATATTCATTTCATTTCCTTCCTTAAAGCATGTTGACAAGTGTATCGTGTATCCTCTCCCCCAAGAGGTTGAATTTTGCCATCTCCCCCACACATCAGGACACATTTTTAAAGCTACCCTGGAATCATCCCTGTGATACAGACAGCTGGTTATCAGCTGTAGCGAATTAATTATCGAGAAGTGGATTTGTCTTACATTTTCATTGCGGCAAAAGGCGAGTATCCGTATCTCTGTGTATTTTCTTTCACTTCTTCATTGAAGTAGTTACATCAGTCAGCTTTTTCTCATTCGTATTGACCCATGCACTCTCCTGCTTCTCTGCCTTTTATATACCCACTATGGTTAGCTACCATAGAGAAACACTCTTTCTTGACTCAGTTCAGTAACCCAGTGTTCAATTTTTATGGGATAAATAGCACTTTTAGCTAATTTAAGCTATTAGGTCAATGTACGGTTTAATGCTTTGTGTAGATACTCCACAATTGAAAGTTGGTGGTTTGAAGGCCAGTGGAAGCTTTTTTCTGCCATTTTCCCCTTTGTCTAATGATCCATTGACAACTAGCAGCTATTGGTGGATAAGATAAGTACTGTCTTCACAACTCATGCATGATATTATGAACTTCATCAATGAGCTTAGACTTCTGAGAAGAACAATAGAAATGAACAATTCTATTGTGGGAAATTGCCAAGTGATAAATCCAGGACTGTCATAGAGCTTTGGAACGGTTGGCAAGCATGGTATGTAATTTACCTTTAGCTATCATTGCTGTAGTGAAATGAAGTTACCGGTACCCTTAGTCCTAAATTAACCAGATTAAAATTAATAGTGTGGAGCAAGGGGGTTTAATATTCTGAGGTGGTATATGGACTCACAAGAATGTGATGTTCGCTGATGCCTCGCTACTGTCTTCTGGATTGGTAGTACTAGACCACCATGTCATGTTGATGCTGGAAGGAGCATTGGAATCTGATTCTAGATAAACTCTAGAATGAGTCACCGAGTTCTACAATGAATGACATAATTTGTTGACACTGAATTCATAGTTAAGCAAAAGTTAATGTTGAAATGACAGCTAATGTTAAAATTGCTAGCTTACTGGTACAGGTTGTTCAGTAGAGTTCATTGAATCCCTACAATTCAGAGTTTTGTGGCTGTCTCCGGAATCCCATCTTCCCACTATTGTGCTGTTGGGATCTAGCATCGTATTGGAGGGATCAGGATTAATCCTGGCCTGAACTAAGAACCCGAGGTTTGTACCAGCAGACCACTGAACTGTACACATAATGTCAGCATAATCAATACCAAATAACGATGTGAGATTTTATTTAGAGGCTTTTTATTACTATACGATAATACGCACTATTAAAAATCAAACAACTGACCAAAGTAAAGCATCATTAAACACATTTCAGCATTATCTTTGCAAGTTCTGGTTCTAACTATAAGTGACAGACCACTATCATTCCAGAGATATGGCTCTTTTAGTTAACCCTATTGTTTCCAAGATGGATAAACATTTGATATTTTTTGCATAGCTATGTTTCAGCTAAACCGAACATTGTGCCCATACAATATCATCTTGAGCTGAACTTACATGTATAGTTGCAGTTTGTGTATAGAATGTTACTATTGAAGTCCCTACAGCATATATCATCCTGCATCGTGGGGCAGCTAGGAGTGAGGGTGAGATCAGAGCAACGCACATTGATAGGACAAGCGACAGGCGTTAGCAAGCGCTCAAAAAATGTATGAAGGATAGTATGAGCGTAGCATGAAGTGTTGGTAGCTCCTTCTGGTCTGGCTTGAGATAAGGAGACCAGTAGCATCAGTAGAAAATATACTGCCATCACCTTATTGGGATACATTGCTACAACTTCTTTCAATCTCTAGATCTAGAAAGGGAACATGTATTACAGTATTGACTTTTAGTTGTGATTCATCAAGTCCCATTAAAAATGAACTACTTGCTTATTACTGCTCATCTGCTTTCATATTCTTCCCCATATAACTTACTCGCAATAGAGTAGCTCGTCCACTACAGGCAAGGAGAGTCGAGTTTTGTGGGTAGGTGTGACTGCTCGTGTAAGGTTACCTCGCGTGAATAACCGTATGGCAACGCCCACAACCCGACCGCAAAATACAACGAACGTTCCGTCGTGCTGAGGTTAGACAGCTAACGGATGATAGCGCAATTAGTGTCCAGACAATTGATGAGATTTTTCACCAACTTATGAACAGGAGCTAGCACTTTAAGTCATCTATAGTTATAAGCTATGATGCCTGTGAGCACAGCCCAGTCGACCAGCGGGAAAAAAGGGGAGGGTCTGGTGACTCAAACGCCCCCGTTTGGTAATGGTGGAATGTTTAAATGCAAAGTCAGCCATAGTCTATATTATGCTTGGGCAAAGATAATAATAATAATACAAAACACATAATGGCTACTGTATATCATATAGAAGTTGATGTGGGCTATTTTTTTATTTCAGCAGCTCAAAACTGTAAAGATGTAGATTTTTCCAATGGCATAAATTCAGTTTCTCTGAATAAGGCTGTTCAAGCCACACCTTACCTAACTACTTCATCTATTCACTACATTACGGTGCTCACACCACACCTACAATCAGCCCATCCTGCCCTCATGCATCTAAACATAATCAGGCCCCAATGATAGTGGTAACTTCGCAATGTAAATATTTTCACAGTAACTAAAGCCGAGTTGTCCTGTTGTCTTCACAAATTATTAAAATAGAAATTTTAACAGGTACATGTAGTTAACTTAACAGTAGTACATCCCAAATCTTGGGGCCTATTCCTAAACCAGTGAACAGGAATTTATTTCATTGCTGTTGGAGCAACACAAGTCTGCCTCCTTATTCAGTAATTATTTGTGTCTCTCCGTCTCTTATTTCATTCAAGTACTTTCCTACTCTTAAGTTTCTCTCATCTGTGGCAAATTTATAATAGAAGCTGTCCAGAGAGAGACTGGGAGGTCATCTGGTGAAAGAGTGAAATCCATGAACACTTCTTGCAATCTATTGAGTGAAACTTGAATCAACTAAACCAAATTGCTTAAACCTTGTAGCAAGAAAAGGTATGGTGCCAAATTTTAATTACTCTATAGGTGATTTGCAAGTTGGTTGGCAGTTGCTTGTTATAATGTTATGGCCTGATCACCTGCCGGCTGCTGAAAGGTCATCTGGCCACAATGCCTATGGTGACTTCCTTGACAAACATAAGGATCTACTGAGGCAATCCTTGATCCTTGGAAGTAGCTGTCAAATCCTTGACTGTCAAGGAAGTTTCCTTGACAGGTGGAGCCTATGTGAGTTTTTGCTGAGCTGTTTTTCTCTTGGCAGTGGAAAATTCCCTATAGCATTCTGGATTGTGAATTTTGTTGTAATTTTCAGAGAAATCAAAGCAAAATAAATTCCACAGGCTGATTCATGACTTCTGCTCTCTGTCTCTACCCAATATGGGCAAGAATTTGGGTGACACAAAAAAGTGGCTATAATTAGAATCATATGTCATGAATCGAATGAGCGTTGGTAGCCAAGGACTTTCCCAGACAAGAACTGATGCAAGTCATGCGTTGCTGATGTCACATAACAAAAAATTTATACAGCCACCAGTAAATTTAAGTAAATAAGTTTGCATCGTTACTTTTATCAGCCCAGATAACAATCATTTTAATGTTTTAAATTTATTTGACTTAGTAATCATTATTATCAAGTTAATAAACTTGGTATATGATACTAACAAAAGCTGGAGGTTGCATGAAATGACTTGTTTAAGTTGTTTTTGATCTTTTGCTAATAATTCTAGCTAAATAGTTAGTTACCTTCCCAACACTTGCTGACATTTTTAAAGGCTAAATTCAATTCTGACTTAAGAAGTAGCTATATAGGTATGAATATGATTTGAGATGGGGAGGGGGGGGGGGAGATTTATGGGGAAAACCTAGGGGAATCACCTGGGAGTTTGTGTGCATGAATATATAGTTCCATTTTATATAAAAGTAATAATTTTTTCTTTGCAAGCATTCCTCCTATTTTATGCTTTCATTGATCTAGAATGGAAGAAGTTGGGGATGAAGAAGAAGATTCTGAAGAAGATATGAATATTATGCTCCTAAGAGCCTAAAACTTGGAAGTTTTCTCCAAGTGTTACGTAACTCGGCAAACAGTCTCCAAAAGCACTAGTTGCAGGCTGGTCAACTTTTGTGAGATTGTAAAGGCATCATATGAGTTAACAAGGACGAAATATCCTTGGTGACCTCATGAAGCTGAGCTGAGGTTAACTTTATATTTAAGGTTGACATTTTAGATCGCTCATGGAGTGCTACATATTTTGCACTCTGTGATCTATCAACGTGCAGAAGTCACCACCAGCTTCTTTTCACAAGATGACTGGTCAACTTTTGTACGCTGGTAGCATCCATAAGTGATGAAGGAAAAATTCCTGAATGACTTTATGGTGCTACAAGTTGTTTCAGGAGCCTTTGTTAGGAATTTTAGTACTTAACTGGCTCCTGTGCAAATGTATACACATTTCATGTGGATTTATAAATCTCAAGTACTTTCCATTAAATTCGCAGTCTCTACACTAAGCTCACACTGTGGATGTCTGTCTTGCTATGAATAACCAGTGGATTGTTTTCGGGCTCCCTCAGTAGGGTAAGTTCAAATAATAACATCAAAGTAATCTATATTTATTATTATTTTTTTTTTACAGGTTTCTCATTGTTTCTGCTTGTTATCTCACAACTCACAGCAACTGGACACCAAAGAGTCATCCAGGGATCTCTTGGAAGAGTAAGTCCTTGAAGACAAAGTGTATAGATTGCAATTGAAAATGTCATTTTTGGTATTCAGGTATCTCATGAGATGCAAGAGGTGTAAAAAGACAATTCTGAAGGACTGAGCATGGTGAAGCACGCAGGAAATGGTGGAGAGTCAAAGTTGGAGATTATATTCATGAACATTATATATCATTATTTGACTACCTATCTTATAAACACAGCTAGGACTAGGAGTTCCTCTGGCTTAATTATTCTGCTTAAAAATTCTTGTTCGTAAAATTTTAATAATATATTTTGCTGTGTTCATTCTATAGCAGCTATTGTGTTAATACAGTGAGAACACAGCTAAATTACTTTAAATATCACTTCACAAAGTTCTTGCATAAAATTACTTGGTAATTAGTTTTAGCTTATACTTTCCTGATCCAGAATTTTATAGCATCCATCCAGACAGTAGCTAAAATATATTTCTAGCCATCTCTAACCAATAAATCAAATTTTTATCCAACAATTCTGTCTGCTCAGCCCTTGCAGGAAACTTAATATATTATTGCATAAAGGTAATATTATTTAGACTCAGTATAAAACTCACTATCTCTAGAGCATGTAACAGCGTTAGGCAAATATACTATTATAGCATCTCAACCCATTCTACTGCAGTATAGTAATGTTAATTATAACACTCCCTCTATGACCTCATTGTGTAGGTACATCTCTGAAGAAAAGTGCTGATTTAGCACCACAGAGACGTAAAATGGGATATAGTATCATGAAGTGGTTATTCATGTCCTTTTTAAGTTTAATGTAGCAAGCAGATGAAGTTCACAGGCACAAACAGAAACAAGCATCATTTCAATTAAGTTAAAGTGTGACGTAGCTAACTATATAAACATTATTTCTTACAAAATCATGTACATCAATAACTAAGTTATACAACTAAAGCTATAACCAAAAATATTAGAGAAATAACGGACTAAAATTAAAAAATGAAGAACTTGCTATTCTCATAACTTCGCAAGGAAACCAAAAGTAACATTACTTCAGCTACAGTCGAACCTCCGAACAACAGCCATGCATGGGGACGAACCCTTTGGCCTTTGTAGAGAGTTTGACCTTATTTCGGAGTTTTTTGGATTAGATGAAGATCTTGTGGACCCAGAATGAAAAGTGACGTGATTAAATACATTAAATGAATCAGACGGATTCTTAAGACATTTAACAAAAAATAATAGGTCTAGTAATTGTAGGTAGTACATTAGTGGTAAAATATTGAGATGAATTTGTAAGAAATATTATAATTATTTAAAATGTATTTAGTTGCACGCCGTTGAACTCTTTCCAATAAGATAATGTCTTGTATTTTGTTGGGAAACCATAGCTGGGAACAGTAGGTCAGCTGAGATTTTTACAAGTGATAGATAGAGGGACTTCTTAATGTTAATGGGTGATGTGCAAGGAATTGTTCGCCTAATTAAATACAGAGACCAATAAGCTTTGCTGCATATTTCTTTGATGTGGACAGACCAAGATAAACTATATCAGAGATTAAAATACCTAACTCTTTCTGTTGAGTCACTGTTTTAATTGTATCATTACCGATGGTGTAATTGTTGTTAGTAGATGATGATAGGGAGACGTTCATGTATGCACATTTAGAAGTTTTTAAAGAAAGTTTTCAAGATTGACAACATGACAATAAATTGTCAAGATCCTTTTGAAGAGCTAAATTCTCACTTGCAGAGTTTAGAGAGGCAATAAGTTTGGCATCATCAGCAAATAAAAACACAGACGAAAAAGAGCAGAGAGACGGTATGTCGTTAACATAAATAAGAAAACTACCTTGAGGTAAACCTGATTTGACAGGAAGTAAGTCAGATTTACACCCTTCAACCTCAACAAAATGCTTTCTATTTTGTTAGTAATCTTTGAAAAGTAACTAAAGAGGACCAGTAATGCCAGTTAGCCAAAGTTTATACAGAAGTTCATTGTGGGGGACTGAATCAAAGGCTTTGGTAAAATCAAGAAACACAATTTCTGTGTTGTCGCTTTGACTTTACAGAATTGAAAACTGAAGTATAGCTATGATAGAAGAAGTTGTTGAAGAGTGGATCTATTTCTGATAAAACGAAATTGTGTCTTTGAAATTTTTGGATATATAAAATCTATTATCTTAGAGTAGACTATTAATTCTAGTACTTTATGAAGAATGTTTAGGAGAGAAATAGGCCTGTAGTTGCTAACTTCAGATACACTTCCTTTCTTGTGGAGAGGAAATAATTTGTGTACCTTCCAGTCAGCTGGAATGGAATGAGATTCCATAATGACAGTAAAGAGAAGAGAAACTGTATGTGCAAGTGAAGATGCACAGAATTTGTAAATATATGGGAACGTAAGTTTAGCTTAGAGAAACTCTGAGAGTATTCTCTTAAAGGAGAGAAAGTCTTTGATTTCCTCTGGGGCAAACCCAAAGGACATTAAAGGTAAAAGCAACAAGCTTATTTTAAATGGATCTGTCTATGGATCAGTCCAGGGCTCCTCTTTTTCACTCAATGTCCAGAATTCAATTCAAGTTTCCTCTGATTCGCATGTTGACGTGGATCCAGTAGATAGCACACGCTGTGGTCCAGAGAGAGTGAACAAAGGCGCCGGTTATGGCGGCTGGAAGTGCCCTGTATCTACCGCGTGTTCGGCCCACCTGTTTATGTCTGCCGAATGAGAGAACTAGTTAATAATAGTAATGAATGTACAGTTAGTATTAGCATTCATTTAGTTTTATGTCTTTTATTAAATTGAAAGGCACACAAGTCATAAATTAGTTAGGCGTGACAAGCTAAAATTAAAAGGCTAGGCAAAATGGAGGCATCAATAAGTTGGGTGTGGCTAACTGGCCGTCCCATAAGAAGTAAATTTTGTATAAGACATTACATTTTGGGGGACACAACTTGGCCGTTGTCCGGAGTAGAGAGTCAACCGTTACTTGGAGTCAAAAAATCCATTACATACATGCAGAAAATACTCCGTTCCCAACGGTCTGACCGTTGTTGAGAGTCTGACCGCTTCTCGGAGTCCCGTTGTAGGGAGGTTCGACTGTATTTGTTTCTACTGATAAAATAACTAACCACATTTTTTTTAGATAGTTAATTAAAATCTGTATAGCTACATTATTAGTGCTGTTGTTTGTATAACTAAAACAAACTCCTTTGTTTTGGAGTATTTTTTTTTGGTAAGAAAACTGAACTAAGTCTGAAATACTTTAGAAGACAGAAAGTCCCTGAGTTGATGGGGGGAAAAAAAGAAGAAAAAAAAAACTACAACAAACTGAGCAATTCTTTTGACCAATTTATGCTTTAACATTAGCTAAGTGAAGAAATAAAATGTTATTTAAGTAAATATATCCTAAACAATTATAAAAATTGCACATTATTAGGAAATCTTAGGTACATAAATGAAATAGCTCGCTACTTATTATTATAAAAATAAAGTTATTTATAGCTATAGAGCTACCCAAAATTTCATAAGTATACTATTTTTAAAAGTTGTTAGGGAAAAAGAACATGGTCTATTTTCTTATTAAGGAGCCCCATTATTGAAAATTCTGAGAAGCCACACAAGTTCAATAAAAAACTAAATGAATTGATATGATATAGTAAATCTTTTACATAATCTTGAAGAAATAATTAAATAAAAACTAACTTAATTTTCTGGTAACATTAGGCTAAAACTAAGCCTTCAAGATATAACTTTCATTTTTTTCTATACAGAGATATCACGACAGAACAAAATTAAACAACTTGTTCCCAGACTTGAATGATACACAAGAAACTGTGAATTGTAAAGATGAGCTGGTTTCTGCCTGCTGACCCACTTCTAGTCCAGACGCTGACAACAGTTGATCCCACTTCTCCTACATACCAGTGGGATACATAGTTACGCCTAGCCAGACCCTTTACCTATTACTATGCTGGGAATGGGGATCTGGTAACATTAATGCACTGTCCAGTTCAATACCTTCAATAGTTGTGGTTCCAGTCGTGTTTATCGATATTCTTAGAGATAAAAAGCCCTGCTTAGGCTATTTTGTGGAAAGCAGTAAGAAGAAATATTTGGATAATTACAAGCATTTGGCTCCTGGCAGTTTGTTAATTTGATCGCTATTCAGTTCGTTGTTCAATAGTCAATAGAGTAAATTTGCATATGCGGTGCTTAGCTTTATGCACAGATCATCCAGGTAACAAGATAATTAAATTTCTTTCGAACTAGTACCATGCCACCAGATCCTTTCCCAGTGTAGCAAAAGGTAAAGGGTCTCACTAGTTAGACTAGGGGATACAGAGGATTGAAGTGGGTAAGAATAGAGCAACAAGAGAGGATTAAAAAAAAAGGAATGTAGCAAGCCACTGATGGCTTGGATTATCAACACTCACAATATAAAATCTAGCTAGTTTGTATTTTCAGAATCCAAAGGCTAGCTCAATGTGCACTTTTTACTGTAAAATCTATGAAATTGATGAAAATTGGGGGCAAATATCTCCTAGAAGGTTATAAATGGAGGGATGCCCAAAAATGCCCTGATAATGATGATGATGACGATAATAATAATAATAATAATAATAATAATAATAATAATTGGCGAGCGAAGCGAGCAAGACACTATAAGGGTAAAACATCGAAAATTGGGCATTTTGTTTATATAATATGCTTGGACGTACGTATGTCTTTTTTTTTTTTTTTTTTTTTACTGTTATTTTCGCATTTGTGTTCACTTGGTGGTCAACCCTGTCTCATATTCCACTAAACAAAACATGCAACTAAAATAAAGGCAACATTCATTTAGTTAGCTTGAAGTTTGCGTTCTAGCTCCTTCTCACCAAGTTTAGGAAAACATCATTTAGTTCACTTACTGGCGAGCAAGCAAATCAAGCGAGACACTATCAGGGCTAACACAATTGAAAATCTGGGATATTTATTTGTTTATATAATTATGTTTGGACGTACATATGTCATTTTGTACTTTGACCTCACATTGTGTTTGCTTCGTGGTCTACCCCTTCCCATACCTCCACTAAACGGAATCTTTCGGCTAGTGATCCCATATCATTCAAGGAAATTTAATTGTTTACCCCCTTGTATTAGGTTGTTTCTGCATGCTACAATACACACTTAGGTCTTAAAAACTTACTGTTAGACTCAACACTGTGCAGTAATTCTCTAAAACTTCTTGCTTTTTCAAGTCGCAAAATGTTATAGCAAAAGGTGACTATGGTATTATGACCCTTTACCAGACAGTTTCAAAAACTTAGCCGTTTATAGTAGCTGTGAGTGCTTGTTGTCAAACGTTACTGGTAACTCAGATAGTCAGAATGCGATATTAGAGACTACACAAAATACCAGTACTCGGGAAATTGAGGTAAGTAAGTAGTTCTGTAGATAAAGTATGGTCACAACGGCCACGTACTTGGACTGATAGATTCTTTTGAAGTGTTTCATTTGTGCACAGGCTCGCTCATTATTTGTGCTCAAGTACATCACTAGTTTCTAAAAGTACAAGCATGTACAGCTGTTACCACTAACAAAGAAAATGGAATGACATTCTGACCATCTAAATAACCAGTAGCTCCTGACAGCTGCTAAAAAACGGTCAAGTTATTATTTATATATGGTAAAGGTTTTCAATACTTTAGTAAACACATCCCACAACTATTCATGACTCGAAAAAGCAAGCGTTTCTAAGGAATTTTCACAGAGTTTTGGTACTAATAAGATGTGTTTATTGCTGCAGTAACCAGGGGGAAGGGGTAAACATAAAAAAGATGTGAAGCTGTTGTTGTGTCCACTGGAAATGCCAACATAATACTTACGTTGTATTTTCGTCATGACTTACTATTGGACAATGGATTTTCAAGTAAAAAAAAAAAAAGAAAAAAAAGAAGAAGCATTGTTGCATAGTGCACATAATTATGACCTACTACAGCCACTGATAGAAAATGAATGCCTGCAAGTTTGTAAGACCTAACTGCACCTGCAAAAAAATATGTCAGAGACAACCAAATTCAAAGGGTTAAACTATTAAATCTCCTTCTATGATAAGGGTAGACACCGCTAAACCAAAGGATCCTATTTAATGGAGTAAGGGATGGGGTCAAGGACCAAGAGAATACAAATACCAAGGGTCAAGTACAAAATGACATATGATGTCCACACACATACTGTTTTATAAACAAACTAACAAATATCTCCAATATTAGATAGTGTCTAACTCACTATGCTAGCTCACCAATAATAATAATAATAATAATAATAATAATAATAATAATAATAAAATAATAATAATAATATTAATAATTAAAACTAATTGTAGAACATATGTCTTGCTGTATTAACATCACCATCACTTCATTCTACAATGGCTACTCTCGCATTTCACCTGGAGTCGTGTTCTAGTATGATGATCCATATTTACCAGCACATCTCCTAAACACCAGAAGAGAGATACATGGAGGGAAGGATTCTGAAATTACAACAACAACAACAACAACAACAACAACAAACGGCTAAACAACAATAATGTGGACTAATGCGAATTAAATTTTATTTTTCCAAAATTGTTATCTTTTTTATTCCCTTATATTTCACCCTTTGTCACAATATTAACTAATGTCACCTCTCCCAAAAAAAATTAGTAATATTATGTTGCTATCATTTTATTTATTTATTTGAAGTCACTATCATTATTTTGATTAATATTATTAGCAAAAAATATAATAATAAAATAATAATAATACCTCATAGAAGGTAGGAAGTCTATACTGAGAGAAGCAGTGGTTAACATCTTCCACCATCTTACACAGCTACATTGGTAAATTCATTTTAATAGCTAGACAATGGTGGTGGTGATGATACCTTACCTGATCATGTCCACGATTCACCTTTAGACCCAGAAAAGATCTGTAAAACCATATATGACCAAGACATCAACCAAGTCTCTCTACTGACCCTTACCTAGTGCTATCATCATTGCTGTAGTATGCCAACTGCGAAAAATCCACAGAAAATGGCTGGCACTTGAGCGTCAGTCTATCTCTAAGGGCCGCAGCCAGTGGTTCTATCCAGTGGAATGGAACGGGGACTGTCCTGGACAGACTAATATGGAGTTCATCACTCGAAAAATGATGGAGCTTTGCTTTGTCGCTGTATTACATTATAAAATTTAAATAGCTCTAGTGTAGTTCAATCAGATGATCTGAATTCAAGATTGCTAGCAAAAAAAAAAAAAAAAAAAAATTATGCCTACTAAGATAATCACACAATTCTTTTATCACACAATTCAAGCAAGTGTTGCCTCAAGCATACTACCTGTAAGAAGTAATTGCCAAAGAAAAATATAAAGAATGGGAAATTCAGTCGAGGGAGAATTAGGAATGAGTTTGAGAACTTTTTTTTTTATGCTGCTGATCCGATTCTTCATTGAGCATGCTCACTACTGCAACCACTAGCAATGCTGTCTCGTGTTCTATGGTTTACCTCATGAGAGATTGTAGATATGCTGAGAATGTGTCCAGGAGGGTGTGGTGGATGGGCACGAGGAAGGAGATGAAGACATAACTGGCCCAGCTCCCTCTCTCATGAGGAAATGATCGAACCCTTCCATCATGCTGTTCTCTACTCTCTTCTGTTTCATCTTTTTCAGCACCTACATTCAAATTAACACAAAAATGTACATCCCCCCCCCCAAAAAACTTTATATATTCAATTTCTCTAAATTAAAGTATACGAATAGCTGAAGTGATAGTATGACAAGCAGGTGGCTAGAGCTTCTCAGAGTGTAGTAGCACTTCCCTTACCCTCCTTCCAAAAGGACTGTATTAAACAAAGCCCCAAATGTTCTTAATAATAGCAAATTTTCTCGTTCTTTTCAAGAATTGAATGCATCAATTGGCCAATTGAAATAAGTGGTCCAAAATATGAATTCTTATGCTATATAGCTTCATTGGAGTGTCCATATAAGCTAAAAATTTTCAACATTTTGATGATATTCAATATTTTGATGACACCTTACCATGGTTAAGATTGCTGATTGAGAGTATGAGTCATGCTTGCAAAATTCTTCAACTATACTACTTCTTCCAAAGCAGCAAGGAACACTGTCAGACATGACATTTTTAACCAGATGGGTCCTCCGTTATTTATGTATTGTGGACCATATGTGTCAATTTCAATTTATTATTTAATTCAATAGTCAGGGTTGGGTGATATTGAGTATTCTTGTATTTACCACAGCTACAATCAAATAAAATATTGCATACAAGTAAATTCGAACTGAACAACCACCACATCACAATTACCTACTTCCCATGGGAAATGCGAAATGATGGTATTAGCTATTGTGTATCCAGTAACATATAGATTTGTACTAGCATATCTTCTATCTCCAAATTAATTTCAGTCAAATTGCCCATCCACAATACGATACTACAAACTATATACACTTATTACTGAACATTTCCAGAATTTCTCCTGGCAGTGGTAGCTTCCCAGTGCAGCTTTCTGGTTTGTGAATTTTACTGTGGTCTTCAGAGAAGCTGAAACCAAAGATATTCCCAACAGATTAAGCTTAATAGCATAGCACTGACCTGTGAGCAGGACTGCATTCTGTCGAATTACTACCACTGCTGCTGTCAGAGTAGCTCACTAATGCTTTATTCATAATTTCTACTCCCTCTCTCCCCCTCTCTCTTGTCCCGTCACCGCCCCCTTCTGCACGGAGGGGATTCCCCGCACTAAGGACTCACATGAGAAACAGGAAATAACAAAATGGCGGTTGTTTGTTGTTCGGCGAGTGCGTTATTTTGAATGTCGGATGCGTTACACAGAGGAGGAGGGGAACCTGCTGCGGCTCACCACCACTAAAGCTACACTTATCCTCCCCAAATCATAAGCCTATAGAAACTTCAACGCAGGATAGGGGGCTCGTTTATTGTGCAGAGATAAAGCAGGTAAGTAAGCGCCGGTGAATGTGAAGCCGGCTGGGTGTGTGCCTTTTTAGCTGGCATGTAGGTGTATCATGCTTGTACAAAGGGACGTCTTTGAAGTGCGTGACACTTAGGTAGGCTGTTTCGGAGAGTAAAGTTCAGTGGAAAGTATTTTTGTGGGCATGCTGCAAGAGTTTTACTCCAGCCCTTTATTGCCCCTTTTCACTTTTTATAAGGGTGTGGTCACCATTTCTAGGCAGTGTCATAATACACACAACATAGTGAACATAGAGTGACACAGGTATGGTGTACCTGGTGTGCAATATTAGCTAGAAGCCATGTGAGCTCTAATCAAGGGCTATGGAAATGCAGCACAAAGCTTTATGCATTTAAGACAAATTGAAACTTCAAAGTGAGAGAGTAATTTAAGTGTAGCCATTTCAAGAACTATAATAATGTACTTTTTTCATTCCTTGGTTGATCAGTGTGAATGTGTGAACACATGCACACACACACATATACATCATAGCAGCAATGTAGTTAACCTGCACATTCAGTCTTTCAAAGGCGGGCAAACAGATGCCTAATAAAGCATCCCACTCTTTCATTCAGGGTCGTATTCTAGCGTGGATGACCCGTTCATTGCAAAACTAAACTCCTCCTGCATTGCACATGGGCAGGCAGGCAATAGTTTCACTGGAGAAGTGGCAGGAGAGATAACTGTGAGACACTACTTAATCTGGAAGGTAGCGGATAGTTCTCAGAGAAATACTGGCACATTTTTATAAGAAGGAATTTTTTTATGGGTTCACGAGTAAAAACTTGCTGTCACGGTCATCAGGCCATTAGGTGGTTTGGAAAATGTGTATTTCAATGCATACTCTTAGACATGCACTTGCATAGTGCACGCGTGCACACGTGTGTGTATGTGTGGTAGTAAGTAATGTCATAATTTTTTACTAGATACATTAGTTTAGGATGCACATTACGCATTCTTACTAGAAGCATGTTTTCCATAAGTGTATGTGTGTGTGTGTGTAATTAGAGCCAAGTGTCATGATATTGGCGTAGTGTAGTAATGATTGGGGTAAGGTATGTATGGTGGAAGTGGTGGTAGTGTGTGATCTGGTCTGGTGAGAACCCATACTGTCTTTTCCATCTATGTAAGAGGGGAGAGTGGCAGGAAGAAGAGGAGGAGGTGAATTTGTGTCATAAGACAGGATGGGCTTAATGAGTTATGAGTGGGTCTGTCTTTATTCTGGTGGGTTGACTTAAGCAGCAGTAGTAGCGTACACTCTATTATCCTCAAGGCTGTATGTTTACAATGCATTCCTTCCACATTCCTTTGTTGTTTGGATACATGAATTTTTAGCTGAAACTTGCAATTTATTATTTTTATTTATTTTTTAACCCAAAACTAATGCTTGTAGATATCATAGACTTCTGAACTAATTAATGGACTCTGGTCATAGTGAAGCATATCTATTGACAGCTCATACTAAAATTCTGGATTATACTAAACCCCATTAGTTGGGTTAGCTTGCTTGTCCCTACTTGATGTACTCCACACTGTGAATGAAGAGCGGACAAAGTTTCAATGCATATTTATTCACATATTTTCTATTAAATGTTCTAAAGCAGTGAATTCTATATTCATCCTGGCTGGATATTGCATCACATAGTATCTTGGATGGCTTGTGTGTGATTTTTTTATGACCTGAGTAATGACCAACCCGAGCAGGCATTCAGTTGTATTAAATACATCCAGGGATTTCACCACATAACCAATCTCGTTACCAATGGTCAACCATACCAACGGCCTGTACTTGTTAACTTACTTAGATGAGGTTTCACACGTGTTGGAAGCAGTAATTTGACATCGGTAACCACCACTTCTTTTCTCAGAGTAGTTCAGTAACAAATCAAGTAACATGATATGACGTGTTAAGTGGCCCTGAGATGGTACCCTGGGGGATGCATTCCTGGCATTCTTCATCACTACATAGTGACAAGTACTATAGCAGTACACACACACACACACACACACACTCAGTGCTTATACAACTAGCTATACACAGTGTGCGTGAAAGCATTCTAAGGACTTGAGATTGTGTGGGTACATGCAATGGTACTAAGAACATGGGAGAAATGGCAGGCACCTTGTGGGATATAGGTAGTCATGTGCCTCCAACATGTGCCTCCAACATGTGTGTACTTTCACATGATGGAGTTGCACTGGTTTTGTAGATATGGGATGAGAGGGTGTTCTGATTAAGGAATTATTCAAATTGGCAAAGTAAAAAAATAAAAATAAAAATAAAAAGTCGTGCGGATGAAGAATAGAAGTTGCAGAAGCAATTTAGAAAAGCTACAGCTTCAAGCCTAAATACCTTTAGTATGAGTGAGGTTACTAGCACGCTAATGCCTTCGTGTGGTTGACCACTCTTTAGTGTGTGTGTGTATGTACATGTGTGTGATGGGGTACTTGATACGTGCTGGCTTTCTGATGTGTGTGTACATGTGATGTCATCATTTACAGGTGATACAATAGAAGGAGAAGAAAGAGTCTTCAATCATCACATCAGCCGACATGGCCAAGTTTGGCGAGGCTTTGAGAGGTCTAACAGTGTTCATCTCGGACATCAGAAATTGTAAGGGACTCAGATGAATGTGCAACGAAGGGGAGGGGTGTGTAGAGAGGGGAGGGTGGGTAGAGGGGGGGGTGTGTAGAGAGGGAGGAGTGGGTGTGGATAGAGAGGGGAGGGGTGTGTAGAGAGAGGGAGGGGTGGGTAGAGAGGGGAGGGTGGGTTATAGAGAGGGGAGGGTGGGTTAGAGAGGCGGTAGGTGGGTAGAGGGAGGAAGGCGGTGGGGTAGAGAGGGGTGAGGGTGGGGGTTAAGAGAGGGGGAGGGTTGTGTAGAGAAGGGGCGGGTGTTGGTAGAGAGGGGAGGTGGGTAGAGAGGGGAGGGTTGGTGTGTAGAGAGGGAGAGGTGCGGGTAGGGAGTAGAGAGGGGAGGGTAGTGTGTTATGTTGTAGAGAGGGGGGTGTGGGTAGGTAGAGAGGGGAGGGGTGTGTAGAGAGGGGAGGGGTGGGTAGAGAGGGGAGGGTGGTGTGTAGAGAGGGGAGGTGGGTAGGTAGAGAGGGGAGGGTGGGTAGGTAGATAGTATGGTGGGGTTAGAGAGTGGAGGGTGGGTAGAGGGGAGGGTTGCTGGAGGTAGAGAGGGGGAGGGGAGGGGTGGGTGCGTAGAGGGCGAGGGGTTGTGTCGAGAGTTCGGAGGGGAGGGTGGGTCGAGAGGGGAGGGGTGTGGAGGGAGGTTTGTGTAGAAAGAGGGGAGGGGTGTTGTGGAGGGGGTGTATAAAGAGGGAGGGGTGTTTGTAGAGAGGGGAGGGGTGTGTTAGAGAGGGGAGGGTGGGTGAGAGAGGGGAGGGGTGTGTAGAGAGGGGAGGGGGGGGTGGGGTTAGAGAGGGGAGGGTGGGGGTGGTGGGTAGAAGGGGAGGGGTGTGTTAGAGCGGGAGGGTGGGTAGAGAGGGGAGGGTGGGTAGATAGGGGATGGTGGGTTAGAGAGGGGAGGGGTGGGTAGAGGGGAGGGGTTGCGGGTTAGAGGAGGGGGGGGTGGGTAGAGGGGGAGGGTGTGTAGAGACGGGGAGGGTGGTTAGAGAGGGGAGGGGGTGTGGAGGGGCGTGGTATTTTGTTATAAAGAGGGGAGGGGTGTGGAGGGGGTGTATAAAGAGGGGAGGGGTGTGTAGAGAGGGGAGGGGTGTGTAGAGAGGGGAGGGGTGTGTAGAGAGGGGAGGGGTGTGTAGAGAGGGGAGAGTGGGTAGAGATGGGAGGGTGGGTAGAGATGGGGTTGGGATATGTAAGGAGGGGAAAGGTTGTAGAAAGGAGAGAGGCATGTAAAGAGGGAAAGGGTGTGTAGTGTGATGAAGATATGTGTGTGTGTGCGTGTTGAGAGTGAACAAAGGTGTGTTGAGAGATGTGGTAGGGTAAGAGGGGTGTGTTCCACTCTCTCTACACACCTCTCCATTCTCCAGAGTCCGTACAGAAGGGGAAGGGGTGTGTAGGATAGCAGACTGCATGGTGTGGTAGAAGAAGGTGAGAGGTTAGGTAGAAGGTGGGGTGTTTTTGTTGTGGTAAGTTTAATTATCCACAGCAATGATTTTATTGTTACAGGCAAGTCCAAGGAAGCAGAAAGGAAAAGGATCAATAAGGAACTTGCTAATATTCGCTCTAAATTTAAAGGTATGTGGTGTGTGAAGTCTGTGGATACTGTTAGAAAACTATGAAACACCATGCCATGTGTCAGTTGAAGTGGCTGACCTCTATTATTACTTAGTTGAACGTGTTTGAGCTCCTTGACATTTAGTCACATGCTAAAAGCAATATAAATTATATTAAAATCCTTGCAATAATATTTTTTTTTGTATTCACCAGTATTTTCTTGTTCTATCGAGTCTTCTTATTGGGGCTTGGTTTATTCAACTTCACAATAGGACCACATTGGGTGTTATTGCCAATGAGTAAATGTGACCGGATTTGGGAAAATCCGCCTAAACGCGGCAAACAATTTTTTTCAGTATCACCGGGTAAAGCCTTATGGGTCGATTTTTTTTCGAAAAAATTTTATGGCAGAAATGGATAGACACCAGTTAGCTCTAGCTTATGACGCAGTTGTAAGCTCTGGCATGCTCTAGAACTCGCACTAGGAGGCTAGAAACACTAGCCGGTTGGACTCGTGTACGGAGAGTTACTAAGAAATTATTGGCGGGCTTTTCACTAACAGCCGGGAAAAAACTGTAGCTAACTAATTCACTTGCTATTCTACATAATTCACGTACTCACGCAATTCTCGTCATCATAGTTTCTTAAGGAGCCCTGCATTAAGCCTTTTAAACTTCTTTCAATCCGCCTGTAACCGATTTATTCCATAGTGTCCCGGAGACACGCAGTAATAGTATACGGACACAAGGCACGCCCCCTGACCTTAGCAACGCCTTTACCGGGCGTTTTTTCGAAATCAGCAATAATAAGTTTAGCAAAAATACTGAAGTGTTGTAGTGCGTAGGGCGAAGACGGCTTGTGTTACAGCTTCCAAATTAGGAGGAAGGCATCCCAAGGCCCCGTGCAGCCTACTGGTAGAATAAATTAGAAAACTTTAGATGCCGCGTTTAGCCGGGTTTTCACAAATCCGGTCACAAATGTGCTAGTTGCTTCAGTGATAATTACCAACTTAAAACTTCATTACAACTGGTTGATCTGTTTCCACCCTCATTAAGCAGTTGTAGCAAAATCTGCATGAAGAAAATAGTTTCCATGGAAGCTGTTCGAGTAAATACAGTAGATTTAATAAGTGTAAGGTATTAAGTTCATTGAAGAAGTACTGAGCTTATAAAGTATGTAAAGTAACAGTTGGTGTAGGCTTACGCATTTTCATCGTTAAGGCATCTAACCAAATTATTATTTTAGCATTCCAATACTCGGAGTCTTCCTGATTAGTATTTTATATGCAGTTCATTGAAGGCACACTTAGAGGGTGAGTGAGTGTCAGTGTGGGTTTCCTTGAGGTAGCAGAATCTCCAGAAGTTTAAATTGGTTTTAGCTACTAGCAGTGTTTTATAAGTAAACTATCTAGACAAACATCCTTCCAACATTAAGCGTGGCATTGTGTGGGTACACACATTGGTGTGTGTGTGTGTGTGTTTGAAAGGGGGAGGGGGGGGGGGGGGGGGGGGGAGTTAAGTGTTGTGTTACAAGATTAAATTGTTAGTATAGTCATTCTATATCAGCTGTGTTACATTTGGAAAGACAATGGCTACAGCTGTGTACATTCTATAGAATAGCTTGTCATGGCTGAGTAGCTGGATACATTCTTGCAGTGCACCAGTCTTTAGTTGCACTTCCTGTGCACCTCTGGTAGTGACTGCTTCCCAATGCATTGTAGAATGAGCATAGCTTTGCACGAACACTAGTTTAGAATTGAAATATCTGCTCTACACATAACGACCATACCACCGTGGAAACTGGATGGGAGAATGGAGGTGGATGTGCTAATGTGTTGTTTGTTTGTTTGCTTTTTTGTTGTTGTTGTTGTTGTTTTTTGTGTTGTTGTTTTTGTTTTGTTTTTTCAAAATTTGATGTTTATAATTTGTTAAAGGTGACAGGTTGGATGGCTACCAGAAGAAGAAGTATGTATGCAAGCTGGTCTTCATGTTCCTGCTGGGCAATGAGATAGACTTCGGCTACCAGGAGGCCGTCAATCTACTATCTAGCAACCGGTTCTCTGAGAAACAGATTGTGAGTTCTCTGGAATTATAATTATGGTGTAAAAATTTACGATAGGTAAAAAAAGTTGCTGCTAAATTTTATAAGATTGTGTGTGTGTGTGTGTGTGTGTGTGTGTGTTTGTGTGTGTGTGTGTTTGTGGTCACTTGTATATCTTGGTGCTCCAAGAAAAGATTTAATCAAGTCAATGGCATCAAGGGAGAACATCTCTCTTGTGTGGTGACATTGCGATTGCCACCCCCACCCATCCCCACCCCCGTTGTTATGGCTGTTGTTAGTGGCAATGTGTTTTGAATGCCACTAGTGGTATGGTATCCCATAATGTGAGTCTTGTCTTCATCAGCCTATGTGATGGCTTGTGCAACGCAAACAATGCCATGTGCACACACACACACACACATTTACATGCATACACATGCACACAAGAGTTGATGTATTTGATGCACTCACACATACTAAGTTTTAGTAAGACAAAAGGTATGAAATGAAACTCTTCCACTTTACACCTTGTCCATGCCAATTTTCTCACTACCATGTAACTGCATCGTATCATATTAGTATGTTTGGTGAGATACGTGGTCATGTGTGAGCGCATGTGAAAGTTTGTACGTGTGCGCGCACGTTAATGTTTGTACGTGTGTGCATGTCAATGTTTGTACGTGTGTGCGCATGTCAAAGCGACGCATTTTTAAGTAAAAATACAATATTTTCGCTACTCCTGCGTGTTTGTTTCTGCAGGGCTATTTGTTTGTGTCGGTATTGATCGGCGAAGGTCACGACCTCATGCCCCTCATCATCCAAGGCATCCGTCACGATGTGGAATCCCAGAACCCTGTGTTCAACACTCTCGCCATGCAGTGCATCGCCAACATCGCCAGCAAGGACATGGTGGACCACCTGGGCAAGGACATCCCGCCTGTGCTCACTAACGCGTACGTATACACTCAATCATTAGAAGCACTCTCACTCCAGGATGTAGGGGTGGGAGGGTGAGGAGGGATGGATGGTGCTATTCTTTTTTATTTTATTATTTTTTTTATTTTTTTTATTTTTTTATTTTTTTTGTTGGAGTATATATATATTTGATTGTAGGAAGGAGAGAGGGAGAGAGGTACATTGGAGAAAGAGAGAGAGAAGTGGGTGGAGTGTGTGCTGGGTCATGAGATAAGAAATGGGAAGATGTGGTGCAGCTGTAAAATTATAGTATGCTTGTGTGTTTATGAAGACGACAGTGTGTGTATTTATGAATGATTCGTTAGCTGTGCTGAGTTGGTAAAGCAACACCTAAGTCCATAATCATGGATAGAAGGTCAAAAGTGACTGAGATGCAGGAATAGGTAGACAAAGGAGAAGGGAATCCACTACTCAAAAATAATGAACTGGAAAAAGTAAAGGACTCGGGGGGGGGGGGGGGAGAAAGAGAGCAGAAAGGGAAAATGATGCATCTAAAACAAGTAGTGGAGGATATGAATGCCTCATGCTAGTGCATCAAGTGCTACTGTGTGGTGGAGTACTTGCTAGTTATTATTATTTTTATTTCCCTACTGTGGTTGAATTATTGACCTAGCCATTGTTGCATTATCTCTAACAGTATTGTTGTTGTTGTTGTTGTTTCTACAGGAACACTCACAATGCTGTAAAGCAGACTGCAGCCCTCTGTTTGCTGAAGATGCTGAGAGTGAGTCCTCGATCCATATCCATCGACCAGCACGCAGCAAAAATAGTGCAACTACTGACCGACAAACACTTGGTGAGAGCATAAGCGCGTTCAGTGACACTTGTACTAGTCTGGGGCACACATAGAACAACATAAGTCATTGCCTGCAGGCAATAATACCAATTAACTACCAGTAATGTAATGAGGGGTGTTATCACATCTTCTAGCCAATGCATAGCTTCACAACTTCTACTGCTGGTATCTTCTAGCAGACGTATGTAGTCTGTAATATTGCATAAAGCTAGATGCAGGGCAGCTGGTAACTGTGGGGAAGACTTGTTTGCTCAGATGATCACAATGCTGTGGTTTGGGTATACCATTAGAATCATGGTTTGGTAATGCCTCACAATAGCCTGAGCTATTGAATGGTGTAGTACTATAATATATGTATATACCAAGTGTTCTATCTGATCAAGTGGTGCGGATCCTGTCATGACATCATTAATTACCTGTAACTTCTAATGATTGTCAAGTACACAAACATGAGAAGTACAACATAGAGTACATCTGATGGAAACATAAAGTAACAGATGTCTGGGGGCATATTAGGAGAGAGTTGGGTTGATTTTCCATGTGTAAACCATGGTAACAAATCTCTCGTAGATCTCTTTCAGTGTAAACTTTTTTTTTTCAATAGACAGGACAGTTTGGTGGATCTGTATAGTAAATAGTAGGATATCAAGATACGGACTTCAGAGTTCCTGTGGTTGCTGAGCATAATTGTCATTGGCATGGATTGCCGTGAGGCGTGAATGAGTGGAAATTTTTGAGGCTTTTTCAGTATATTAAGTGATAATTTGGTTTTTTTGTGCATTCAAAGTATACTTTTATCCTAACTTGTCGTATGTTGATTGTTTTTATGTGTGTATGTGTGTGTGTGTGTGTGTGTGTGTGTGTGTGTGTGTGTGTGTATTCAGGGTGTGGTGACTGCTGCATGTAGTCTGTTGGAGGAATTAGCTCGCATCAACTCTCTTGGCTTCATGGACTGTGTCCCTCTAGCTGTCACCAGACTATCCAGAGTAAGAGACTCTAAGTGGTGTATGCAAATGTGTAGGTTATATGTCCATGTGAGTTTGACAAGTGTGTGTGTGTGTGTGTGTGTTGGGGGGGGGGGGGTTACAGGTGTAAGTTATACGTAAGATGAGTGTTTCCTTACGTCACACCACACTAACCATTTTAGTTCTAATGCTTGTCCTTTTGTGCCTTCGTTGCACGTTGTCATGGCATTTCACAGTCTATTGTGTGCATTTATACATTTAAGTCAAGCACTTAGAAAAGAACAAAATTATTCAATTTATATTGCTATTTCAGTGCGATTTTACCAACACAACCCAAGAGAAGTGGAACTATGCACTGGCAGTTGAAAGACGACATTACTCGAATGATTAATTTAAAAAGAAATATATATATATTATAATATATATATTATTATATATATATAATATAATAAAGGGGCATATAGATATTCCTCATACTGTAGTTTCATTTCATTCATACTTATGCAGATTGTGACCATTTCCCACGGAGATCTACAGGACTATACCTATTATTTCGTGCCAGCTCCCTGGCTCACTGTCAAACTACTCAGACTGCTGCAGTGCTTTGATATACCAGGTAAGGGGTGTACTAATCATCATGCTGAGTCTAAGTTATGAAACGGGTCATCAGCAGAATGAAAGTGTGGTAGTTCTCTAGCTACAGATGTCACGAACATGCTAAGTAGAGATAAATAAGTGAAACAGATTAGTTTGGTAAATATTGGAAATCACTTGGTGGTATTTATTGCATGCCTCTTGTATGCTATAATTGCAGATGATCCAGTAGTGAGGGCTCGCCTTAGTGAAGCACTGGAGGCCATCTTGAACAGAGCCCAGGAACCTGCCAAGTCTAAGAAAGTTCAGTATTCAAACTCCAAAAACTCAGTCCTGTTTGAAGCCATCAGCCTTATACTCCACTTCCAGGGGTGAGTGAGGGAGTATCCAAACATAAGTGGAAGTTTTTCTGGAGACAAAGGGTTGTTTTTTCATTTGTTTACTTGTTTGTTATTTTTAAGTCTGCAGCTTTTTGTAAGTAATAGCTTTGTAGCTTGCTGAATTGAGATGTGAATTTTAGCCGTCTTTTGTTTTCTGCTTATAACTTCATTGAGACAGAAGGGCTATATGTTTCTGCTGGGTTTTTTTTTTTTTTTTTGTTGTTTTTTTTTTTTTTTTTTTTTTTTTTTGGGGGGGGGGGGGGTGTGTGTTTGTTGTTTTGGAAGAAAGTTTTTTGGTATTATTGACCCCTTACCATGTCATTTTAGGAGATACACAAATCACTGCAGCAAGTCTGTTTAGTTGCAGTGTAAGTGTACTTGAGTTTTGAGCTCCTCCATGCAATGCATGTCATTCAGTAGATGAGTATTGTTTCAGCCAAACAGAGCTATACAACTGAAAAGTCTAGCATTAAAAATGTTTTTGGTAAAGACAGCACTCACTGTCTGGGTTTGTTTATCCATTCCTCACAGCAACTCATTCTATCAGGATTAGCTGTTTGGTATGGACCCTGGCGGGCAATGGAACAGTTATTGGTATGGACCCTGGCGGGCAATGGGACAGTTATTGGTATGGACCCTGGCGGGCAATGGAACAGTTATTGGTATGGACCCTGGCGGGCAATGGAACAGTTATGGTTTGGTATGGACCCTGGCAGGCAATGGGACAGTTATGGTTTGGTATGGACCCTGGCGGGCAATGGAACAGTTATTGGTATGGACCCTGGCGGGCAATGGGACAGTTATTGGTATGGACCCTGGCGGGCAATGGAACAGTTATTGGTATGGACGCTGGCGGGCAATGGGACAGTTATGGTATGGACCCTGGCGGGCAATGGGACAGTTATGGTTTGGTATGGACCCTGGAAGGCATGGAACAGTTATGGTTGGGATGGACCCTGGAGGGCAATGGAACAGTATGGATATGGACCATGGCGGGCAATGGGACAGTTATTGGTATGGACCCTGGCGTGGCAATGGAACCAGTTATTGGTAGGACCCTGGAGGGCAATGGGACAGTTATGGTTTGGTATGGACCCTGGCGGGCAATGGGACAGTTATTGGTATGGACCCTGGCAGGCAATGGGACAGTTATGGTTTGGTATGGACCCTGGCGGGCAATGGGACAGTTATGGTTTGGTATGGACCCTGGCGGGCAATGGGACAGTTATTGGTATGGACCCTGGCAGGCAATGGGACAGTTATGGTTTGGTATGGACCCTGGCAGGCAATGGGACAGTTATGGTTTGGTTTGGTATGGACCCTGGCGGGCAATGGAACAGTTATTGGTATGGACCCTGGCGGGCAATGGGACAGTTATGGTTTGGTATGGACCTGGGGGCAATGGAGGACAGTTAGTGGATGTGGACCCTGGCAGGCAATGGGACAGTTATGGTTTGGTATGGACCCTGGCGGGCAATGGGACAGTTATGGTTTGGTATGGACCCTGGCGGGCAATGGGACAGTTATGGTTTGGTATGGACCCTGGCGGGCAATGGGACAGTTATGGTTTGGTATGGACCCTGGCGGGCAATGGGACAGTTATTGGTATGGACCCTGGCAGGCAATGGGACAGTTATGGTTTGGTATGGACCCTGGCAGGCAATGGGACAGTTATGGTTTGGTTTGGTATGGACCCTGGCGGGCAATGGAACAGTTATTGGTATGGACCCTGGCGGGCAATGGGACAGTTATGGTTTGGTATGGACCCGAACTCCTGGAAACGGACCCTGGCGGGCAAAATCAATGGGACAGTTATGGTTTGGTATGGACCATGGCGGGCAATGGGGACAGTTATGGTATGGACCCGCGGGCAAATGGGGACAGTTATGGTTTGGTATGGACCCCTGGGGGCAATGGGACAGTTATGTTTTGGTATGGACCCTGGCGGGCAATGGGACATTTATGGGGAATGGTTTGGTATGGACCCTGGGCAGGCAATGGGACAGTTATGGTTTGGTCTGGACCCTGGCGGGCAAGGGACAGTTATGGTTGGTATGGACCCTGGCAGGCAATTGGTCCTGGAACCAGTTAGTATGGTTTTTTTGGTATGGCCCTGGCTGGCAATGGGAGTTATGGTTTGGTTTGGTATGGGAACCCTGGCGGGCACAGTTATGTTTTGGTATGGGACCCTTGGCGGGCAATGGACAGTTATGGTATGGACCCCTGGGCATTTTCATGGACCCTGGCAGCATGGGACAGTTATGGTTTTTCATTTGGTATGGACCCGGCGGGCAATGGGACAGTTATGGTTTGGTGGACCCTGGCGGCAATGGGACAGTTATTGTTTGGTATGGACCCTGGCGGCGGCAATGGGACAGTTATGGTTTCGTATGGGCTGGCAGGCAATGGACATTTATGGTTTGGTATTGGACCCTGGCGGGCAATGGGGGCAATGGGACTTATGGTTTGGTTTGGTATTGACCCTGGGCGGCAATGGGACAGTTATTGGTTATGGTGGCAGCAATGGGACGGTTGGTATGGACCCTGGCAATGGGCAATGGAACATGGTTTGGTTTGGTATATGCAGGCAATGGGACAGTTATGGTTTGGTTGGTTGAGACCCTGGCGGGCATGGAACAGTATTGGTTAGGACCTGGCGGGCAATTTATGGTTTTGATGGATATGATTTGTTGTTTTTTCTACGTATAAACAACCCTGGTGCCATGTACAGCCATCTTATTCAGGGAAGGATTAACACCTACAATCAGGTCTAACACATGTCAATTGGACAGGACTGTGTAGATCACTGGTGAAGATCTCTGAACTTGTTGAACTGTTCATGAGAGAGGCATGTGTATCATGATTGTGTTGTGTGGTGCTACCTCAATTGTTTAGCTTCAAGAAAGCCTCACCAGTTTAATATCTGATTCAACATTGGTGTGTGTGTGCAGTGACCCCAGTCTGCAGGTGAGGGCGTGCAACCTGCTGGGCGGCTACCTGACCCACAGGAATTGAACATTCGGTACATGTCTCTGGAGTCCCTGTCCACCTTCGCCATCTCAGACCTCTCTAGGGAGGCCGTCAAGAAGCACGAGGAGGTCGTACTCAAGACCTCAGAGTGAGTGAGCTACTGTGGGAGTGGCATGTTGAGGGAGGTGCGATGTTGTGGTATTTTTGTGATCGTGTTGGTGGGCATATCGTTCGGAAGGTTCTCGTTCATGTAATGTTCTTCTACTGTGTGAAACTTCTTAGTAGTCTGGGGGTTTCTAATGGTATGTGAAATAATCAGAGATATTTGTATTGTGTTTGTGTTACACTGAGCGAGACATCAGTGTGGGCGGCAGCGCGCCATCGACTGCTGTATGCCATGTGTGATCGATCCAATCAAAACTATTGTGGAAGAGTTGCTACTGTATCCTGGAGAATGCTGACTATTCCATCAGAGAGACACTGGGAGTGCAAGCGTGGGGCTTGTGGATGGCGTGAGGTGGGAGGGGTCGGTGTGTGAGGTGGGAGGGGAGGAAGGTAGTGTGTTTGACTATACATATATGTACTTATATTGGTGAGGACTTGTAAAGTAAGAAAGAGATTAGATTGTGTTGACTCTAGATTTGTATGTCTCACTTTTCGACAGAGGATTTCCTCCTTTATTTCAGGGTTTATGTATAAACTAAATTTGTTGACTTTCAGGTGTTGAAGATAGCTATCCTGCATAGAAGTTTGCTGTGGATTTCACGTGGTATGTGGACACCATTCTGAAACCTGATCAGGACTAGCCGGGGGACTACGTCAGCGAGGAGGTGTGGTACCGTATCATTCAGATTGTCATTAACACAGAGGAGTGCAGGGCTATGCTGCCAAGACTTGCTTTGAGGTAAATAGTTTGAGTGTGTTGTGTTGTGTGTGTGTGTGTGTGTGTGTACTATTATGTGTGCCGTGTATGTATTGTGTTCTTAATACTATATGTGTCCCTGATTATTTTCCAGACAAGTTGGATTGTAATGTTTGGTTTGTGTTCCTGCTATCCACCTGATCAGTCATTCATTACGTGCATATGTTGTTAATTACTTACTGTCATAGTTGCCGTTCATGTGCCATTTATTATCAAAGTTTTAGATTATGAATACGAAATCTGATCTGCACTTTCGGAAAAGAAGACAGTAGGGGCTGTGGTTGGGTTGTGTATTTGACAGTGGTAAGGACTTGTTATTATGAATATTTTTATTAACAAGTATTGGTACTGTCACGATCTGCATCATGTCCGAAACAGCCCTGAATGAGTAGAGGGAATCTTGACAGTGACTTACTTTTCCTTTGTATTAACCCACAGTATAGATTAGCAATCGTAGTAGAAGATGCAAGCTTGTATAAGTGTGTGTGTGTGTGTGCACATGTTCTGTTTCCATGCAGGCACTCAAGCCCCAGCAGTCAATGAGAAGCATGATCAAGGTCGGGGGCTACATCCTGGGGAATTTGGTAATCTCATTGCTGGTGATGCGAGAGATCCAGGTGAGCTGATTGTGTGTGGGAGTATTGGAGAAGGGGTGTGGGCATGAGGGGAGGCAAATACGCGTTTGTTGCATTTTGTCTTGTCTCTCCCAAAAGATAATTTGATGCTGCAAAAGCAAACTAGCAGTAACTCACACGCAATTGCCACTTGATGTTACTGTTGTAATATTGTAGCTAGTTCATGGGTTTGGGGGGGAGAAAGAGAGAGAGGAAACTGTTGATTGCCCCTCCCCCTTTTCCCCTCTATGAAACCCAGATTACAAATAGTAACTTATAAAAAATATAATAATTTAGCTTAGTTATTATTTTGTTGTTGTTTGTCCCCAGTCCATTGGTGCAGTTTCAGTTGCTACATTCCAGTTCCACTTGTGTGTCGGCCACCACTCGAGCCATCCTTCTCTCTACCTACGTCAAATTTGTCAACCTCTTCCCTGAAAAACCCCAGATACAATGTAAGTGCTTTTATATAAGACATGCACATCTAATCGTGCTACAGGTGGGCTGGTGGGTGAGGGAGAGTAGGGAAAATATAAAATATATGTTGATGATGATGATGATGATTGTTGTTTGTGTTGTGTTGTTGTTGTTGTTGTGTTGTTGTTGAGGTGCTGAAGGCAGACAATCAACTCAGAAACTCCAACCAAGAGCTGCAGCAGAGAGCCATTGAATACCTCAAATCTCCTCCATAGCTTCTGTAGATCTTGATGGTAGAGTAGAAAGGAAGTTAATCTTCACAGAGGACTGCTAGTTGTGTGTGGTGTGTGTGTGTGTGTGTGTGGTGTGTGTGTGTGTCGGCATAGAATAAACTCAAACCAATCCCTAAAGTGTAGTATTTGTAGCAGTAATTGTGTGCACATAATCTCTACATTGTTTTTAGATTGGTTGTCATATCACTCTGTGTTGCATACCATAGGCCACAGTTCTTGAAGAGATGCCAGCATTTTCCCTCCAGACAAGGAGTCCTCTCTGCTCAATAAGCTTGTACGAGGACAGCCTTGGACAGCCAAGCTGCAAGAGAGGAGTCGGACAGTGGCAATGCCAACGAGGAGGTGACCACGGCAGGAAGTGGGGACGGAGCTGTGCACAATGGCATTTCAGAGCCAAACATCGGCACCAGTATTACCGGTGGACCCTCTCATAGCCACCAGTAAGGTGTGCGTGTGTGTGTGCTGACGCCCCGGTGTGTGTGCCCGTGGTTGTTGCGTGTGTGTAAGGTACTTTTGGTTTAATCCTCAGGTTCATTATTTGAAGTTCATTATTATTTGTTGGTATTATATATTCATCATCAGAGCATCACCATAGTCATCCCATAGTCATCCCATATATGTTGGCTACGCTATAAGCTACCGATGTAGTCAGTCTGTCACCAAATTTTAAATAATCCCCCAAATTTCATATAGCACCTCTAATATGTCCCTAAAAGAAAATCAAATGTTTACCTAGAGTAGGAGGTGTGACCACTCTTAGCTGCATGTGTATGGACTGGTAACTCATGCGTACCTGGAGAATTTCTTTATATGGTCTAAAGACTTAAGGCCATTAACTATCTCAGCTTTCAAGACCAGTCCTACACTACATGCCACAGCACGACGTATAGTTTCTCCAGTGGATATCCTACTAAGCTGGCTCATGAAATGGACACTTGCATGCTGCTATGGGATTGACATGGTGTTCATTGTGTTGTTGTTACTGGTGCATGCTTGGTGAGGTGGATAGAAGGGACTTGCTTGTTGTGAGTCTTAGTGATTTGTGTGCATGTTGTGGACCAATTTTATTGGCAAAACTCCGTGTTTTTAATGAGCAAAACTTATTATATTCGAACATTGAATTACCACCACAAGTGCTTTTCATGCATGAATTTTCTCCTGTGCTTGCATGGTTTGTGTTGTTTTTGTATGTTATATTTATTATTTATTTTGACTACTCAAGTCAACCCTCTATCCCATTATTAGCACTAATTGAAAATGAGCAGTTCGCCACCCTTACTCTAGTGGACTTCATCATAGATTGCATCTTAGAATATAAATTTATAGAAATTTTGTTTTATTTCTAATCTCAGCTACCCCCTTCAGCAGTCCCTCCTGCACAAATAGCTGCCCCGCCCCCTTCGGAAGGGGGCCTCTTGTGAACGTCTGGATGACCCAATACTAGGGCCTGTCTAGTCAGCCTGCACCAGCTGCAGTGACACGCCCCTCCAAACCCTCACACCCGGCTCCGAGGAGGATTTGCAAAGTTTCTGTCAAGAATAACGGAGTTCTCTTTGAAAATGACGTTTTGCAATAGGTGTGAAGTCCGAATACAAGAAGAACCTCGGTATGTTCAGTTGGGAGACCGGACCCTTCTTCTTCCTCTCTAACTCATTGATCCTTCAACTCTCTTAGGAAACTTAGTCTTCTTTCTCATAGCAAGCTTCTTCTCTCTTAAATTACACAAAAGAAAATATTCTCTCTCTCTCTCTCTTTTTTGTTTTTTTTGTTTTTTTTTGTTTTTTTTTGTTGTTGTTGTTCTTGTTTTTGTTAGTCACCACTGGTTTGGGGGTAGCAGTTTAGGTTTTGTATTGAACTGTATGTTTGTTCTCTTGCAGGACGGCTAGTATATTCTATGGGACAAGTCGCCATCATCGCTGCAGTCCTTCATGACCAGCATAGTGCTGACAGAGGGCAGAAGTCCAGCATGATGGTGGATCTGAAGGAGGTACTTCTGTGCTGGAGGGCCGGAGCTCAGAAGCACAACTGATCGACATAGAAATTCAAAGAACGTTTTCACACAAGCTCCAAGATTTAGCATATCATTCAAGATGTGGGAATACTAACCGTCCTACCAATCTTCGGATTTTGTCTAATCTTTGATAATAAAGCTTTATTGCTTAGTGAACTGTGTCCAATATCTGTGCCCCATAGGACATACAATTAAACAAGAACTTGTTTAGGGCAGTAATGTTCCTGTATCCCTGTGTGGGTTATTACATCCCCCTGGTTTACAATTGTTCATTGTGTTTTGTACCCAAGTTATTGTTCATTTGATACTAGAGAATATCATTCATCTTATTGGCCACTTTTACGCTCTTGCTGACAGCACTTGTGTAAATGCTAAGTCAGCAGACTTGTGATTATTTTCCAGCATCATATTATATATATATAATATTATATATAATACTTATTACATGATCAGAGTGTGATATGGCGAATATTTCACTAGCAGGCTAATTTTTCACGAGCCAGAGGTGAGTGAAAATAGAGCCTAGAGTGAAATATCTTGCCATAACACTCTGACAAGTTAATAAGTGGTTTATTCCACACTAGATATCTTCACTACTGTAGTTAGTACTAGAGGAAGGGTAACTCACACATAAAGGTGTTGTAGTTGGCTACCCACACCCCCAGCTGATATTTTAGCCAGCTGCTCTAACCCTGTTGAGCCGGTAACCAGAGGACGGTAAAGAAACCGAGAAAATTGAAAAGTTTGCGCAGTCTAGTTTTCTTTACCCTGCTCTTACCTCCTGCTCAACAGGATTAGAGCAGCTGCTAAAATATCAGCTGGGTTGTGGGTAGCCCCCCTACAACCCAACTTTAACGGCTGTGAGTTACCCTTCCTCTAGTACTAACTACAGTAGTGAAGATATCTAGTGTGGAATAACCACTTATTACACTTGTCAGAGTGTTTATGGCAAGGTATTTCACTCTCAGGCTCTATTTTCACTCCCTCTGGGCTCCTGAATGATTCGCCCAATCACACTCTGACTCATGTAATAAGTATTATAATAAAGTATATATATATATATATATGTATATATATATCTGGAGTTGTTTTCCCCTTGTACCATAGTAAGCATGTTTTTTATGGCATTGTGTGTGTGCTCTGTGTATAGCCTGTCAGGTTCTCCGCTCCAACTCTTGCTCCAGCTACCTGTCTACTTCACCAAATTCATGGAACCCTCACAGATGTCCTCCACCAGACTTCTTCGGTAGATGGGAACAGTTGGCATCGTAAGTAGAGCAGATAAAGCAACAATTTGTATTATTTTTAAATTAAGCATTGAGTGAAAATTGGAGAGTTCATTAGTGACAAAAATTAAAGCACGTTATTAGACGATTTTTGTGTGTGCTTGTTTGTGCATGTGTGCGGTTGTGGTGTTGCTGCAGTGTTCCAGAAGGACAGAAGTAATTTCCTGCCAAGCATCCACAGGAGTCAGATCCAGTCAATGTCAAGGTAAATCTAATTACCAAGCCTGGCCGGGGTGGAATGGAAGATGTAACTAAAACCACAGATGTCGCGTTACTCCATGCTTTGAGGATGATAATACTTTGTTTTGTTGTTGATAATGTTTTGCATTATTTGACACTTGTTGTTGCTGTTGTTTAGTTTATTAGGAAGGGCTGTCTAATCTCAAGGAATGGGATCCGAACCCAGAGAACTTTGTTAGTGCTGGATATTGAACACCACCACTGTACTCGTGGGCTGCTTGCTCAGATTGGAACCAAACAAGAGCAAACAGGTGTGTTCCCACCTACTCTCTCTCTCTCTCTCATGCTCTCTCTCTCAGTAAGGTGTACTGTACAACTATTAATAATAATAATAATAGCATTTTTTTCTCGTTCTAACAGCAATATGTTAATTAAAACTTAACCTGACGTTTTGACTTTCTTACCGAAGTCCTCTTTCAGGGGCAACTAAAACGTGGGTAAGTTTTAATTAGCAATACTGGCTGTTTAGAATGAGAAAAAAATTGCATTATTCAGCTGAGAATGACTTGAATCATTGTACAACAGTGATTGATTATGCACTGGATATTTATTGTCTATGTTACATCAGCAACTGATTGTGCAGAGTAAATGTCCCTCTTGTGTTTCTGTGAGACATCATATATTTTTACCTTGAAAGAAACTTTAATCATGATATTGTATAATTTTCTGGTAGATGTAACTACGGCAGATATGTAATAGAGCATAAGCGCTTAGTATGGTGGATTTATTGCACTGAAGCCCAAGGGTCGTAGGCCCGAGGGCTGTGTGCACTAAATTCACGCAGTACCTAAGCGCGCATGCTAACTATTTTAGATCCCGTTTACGCATGCCCCATTTCCACTAGCAACTTTATTATCAGCATTTTCGCAGAAAATGGCTAAAGGCAAAAATAGTGCACACTTACCAAGTTAGTACACCTAGTAACAATATAGCAAGCAACGGATCTACTGTTGGGTGGGGGGGGGGGGGGTTCTGTTGTTTGTTTTAGTAGCTGACATCAATAATAGTTATTCTTATATTCGAGGAAGAGTTTTATCTCAGAGATCCTTATGTTAGAGGTAAAATTGGGGGGGGGGGGGGGGGGTTCTGTTGTTCACATTTTGTTTACAAGCAGCGGAAGCTGATCCCCCCCCCCCCCCCCCTCTTACTTTATCAGTAAGCTCAGCTGCTCTTAGTCTTCGTATCTCGCTGTTACCTGTAGAAGATCTTGCAGCTTTACCGCCTGGACTATTTCTCGTGGGTCCATCCGATCATTTGCAGGCAAAGTAAGTTTCCTATGAAGTTGCCTCCACAATCCTCAATTTTACCAAACATCTAGAAAGTATATTTAAAAAAATTGGTTATTACTTGCCAGTTGTCTAAGGGGGGCAAATGCGAGGGGGGATCCAGATGCATAGATTACTTTTAGTTGCAACACTTAGAGCTATTATTTAAAATGTCTTCTGATCCCAAAGCCTTAGAGCCACCTAATGAAGCTACGTCGAAGTATGTGCCAATGCGAAGTACAAACAGACAAAAAGTGGGGAAAGCCTTTTCTTTGGTTATTATGAACATTATGCAAAACGTTGTCTAAAGTACGTCAACAGACTAGCATGGATAGCCATTTAAAAATTGGAAAAAACAAACCCTTTAGCGTTTTTTTATAAGAGGAAGTTCTCCATTTAGAAACTATTAAACTATAAGCACTTTTGGTGTTGCATTAGTGGATGTTTGATTAAAACAATTTTAATGAAAAAAAGAAAAATAAAAAAATTGTGGGTAGAAAAAAACCGTTAGGATATATTCGTCTCTTTGTTTCGAAGTTCAATTTTGCAATTACAAGCAGTCGGAATGTACGTGGGGGTGGAGTGTGGCTGGCCACTTACTCCAGGGATCGATCATGTTTACAAGACATGTCTCACTTTATTTTTTCACTTTCCAAAGAGCTAAACCTGAAGAGAGTCCGTCAACAAAAGAACACCCGGTGTTAAGCTGCAGCAGTGAGCTGCTTCCTTGTGTTCTTGAGACCATTCGTCCCAGCACTGGGGGATCAGAATCTACTGTGAGTGACTTCTGCTGTCAGGCTAAGCAAATGTGGAACCTGATTCTACTAGCAAAAGATCTTCCGGCAAATTGGGCTGGAGCGACTTGGAGACCTATCCGCGGATCAAGATAAAGTGGTCCCGCTGAGACAGAAAAGGACTCTTCAAAGCGCCTTGACTATTCCTTGGTGTTCTTGAGGACCACTACGGGTGAGTCATTTCCCGGAGGATTCGCACAGATCTGTTACATCACTAACTCGGGGATACGAAATTGCAGCAAAGTACAAAGTTTTTGACCTACCTGATTCCTGTTGGGACAGCATTAAGTCTCGTAGGGCCAGGCCCCACAAGCTCATATTTAACCAAACTAAATCTAGAAATGTATATTGAATAAAAAAAAAATTGTTTATGCATACATAGTGCTATTTAGAATATTTACCCATGGGGGGCACAAACGAATTTAAAAAACCCTGGTATGGTACAGAACTTGAACATAAAGCTAGGTTTATTGATCTGTTACAGACCATTTGCCTCCCATGGAGTTAGTATATAGTCCAAACCTACTTTGTTTTGGCTTGGCTTACCCTAAGAAAACCACGGTAACATTTTTCCACACTCAAGGAAATTAGAAGTACAAGTAATTATGCAAGTAACTGCCGACAAATAATGCAAAATTATGTCTATATCACTATGCATATTCCTAATTGGTCTATATCACTAGGCATAATTTCTAATTATGTATATATCACTAGGCCTATTCTAAACTTGTCTATATCACTAGCCCTATTTTAATTATGTCTATATATAGGCATATTCTAATTATGTCTATTCACTAGGCCTATTCTAATTATTCTATATATCACTAGGCCTATTCTAATTATGTCTATATCACTAGGCTATTCTAATTATGTCTCTAACACTAATCACTGGCCTATTCTAATTCACTTCTATTACTAGGCCACTAGGGCCTATTCTAATTATGTCTATATCACTAGGCCTATTCTAATTATGCCTATATCATCACTAGGCCTATTCTAAGGCCTATTAAATTCAGTCCCTTCAAAGATAGCGAATAGCATGATTGTGAATCCAAGTGACCTGGCATCCGTTTGATGAAGGGCAACCCAATTCATCACTTAATTTAATGTGAATTCAATTTTATACAGCTTTTACCATAATGCAGTAGTGAAGTTATTGTTGACCCTACTTACCTTGATGTGACTTTATAAATCATGTTATCTTTGCACAACTATGGCAATGGTTGCTAATGGTGGTGACTGAGATGGTCTGCTAGAACATTATGTCTGTTATCTCAGTCAGGTACATCTGTGTGCAGTTATGACGGCAGGCCATAATGAAACTGTTACCACAATAAACTTCCGACTCAGTTGTATATTTAAATACACTGAACATCCATACACACATTCATGCATGTGCATACATGCATGCCATTGCAAGCACATGCACTGCACACACAGTTAGCTGTGTGGACTAATATGGCTAGTTTAATTATATATATATATAGTACTTATTACATGAGTCGGAGTATGATATGGCAAGATAGTTCACTCTCAGCCTTTATTTTCACTCTCCCCTGGCTCGTGAAAAAAATAGATAAGATAAAGATAAGATATCTAGGGTGGAATAAATATACAGTGGAACTCCAAATAACGGACACTATAGGAACAACCTGTTTTGTCCATTATATAGAGGTGTCCTTCATAGAGGTTCTTATTTGACTGCTTATTTAATCTCTACCGTGTTCAAGAACAGAAACATCATTACAATGAATTCAATAGTAACAAAAAAAAATCAATGAAATTAATCATGTAAAGTAATTTGAGTGACAGATTTTGAATATAAACATGTAATGTCATATTAGGGCATCTGTATTTTGAGCTTCAGTGCTATATTTTCTATCCTCCAAGAAGTGTTTAACATCTTCCAGTACTTGGATTGCCTCCTGAAAACTTGCCAATTTAGGAGGTGGTGGCAAAATATCCATATATTCGTCTGATTCATGACAGTTCTCATCATCAGGTTCAGTTAAGCTCTGTAAAAAGTCTTCTTCCCATGTTTCAGCCACAAACTCTGCACAAACTGGGAGATCTGCATCTCCGTCAACATATTCAGTTGCTGGACAACTTTCATCACCCAAGACTTTTTCCCACCACGACATTTCTTTCCCTTCTCACCAGCTCTCCAAAAGCAACCAGTTTCATCAAGGCTATAAATGTCTTCTTTTCTATATTCTTTCAAAATTTCAGGTAATCTCTCTTTCCAGGACTGAATTGTGACTCCTGAAACATCCCTATTCACCCTGGATTGTAGCTTGTCGAATATTATACTCTTTTTCCATTTTTCAAGCCACCCATTCGTACCCTTAAATCCTGGCTTTTCCAGCTGCACAGCAATGTCCTTAGCCTTCTGAGTTAACTGTGGGCCATAGGGGTAAATGTTTTTAGAGCAGGCAAGTAGATACCATTTAACTGTGGGCCATCGGGGTAAATGTTTTTAGAGCAGGCAAGTAGATACCATTTATATAAAGCATCATTTATATCTGAAGTACGAGGCTTTCGTCTTGCTAACAAACTGGAGGCATTAGACTTGTACAAAGTGATAATAGATTCCTTAGATTTCAGGATAGTGGAAATCTGAGTCTTACCACAACCAAATATTTCACCAAGGACACGAACTGACAGAGAAGGGTCACTTTCCGATTTCTTAATGACTTCAACTTTCTTTTCCAGGGTTAGATGGCACCGTTTCTTGCCAACAGAAGCCATTGCAGCACATACACAACTCGACCACCAACGTAGCAGCTTTGATAAAGCAGGTGAGAGGTCACGTGCACTGATTATTACACTATAGCTCACTAACTCGGATAGTTCAAGCTTGCCCTGCCCGCTAAGTAAGCTACCGAGCATCTCAACCTACCGGTAGTTTTTTTAATGTCACTGAATTGCAATCGTACATTATAGAGGGCAACGTGTATACAAAGACATGTGGACACCAGCAGTGGGTGAAGTGCTACACTGCTAAAGAAAGAACCCGACAATGTCAGAGATAACTGTCGCTGTACTGAAGGAGGGTCAAGTTGTTGCCCATATTCCCTACAACATTTCTGCTGTTGTGTCGCACTTCTTAAGCAGAGACTATAATAAGGCTTTTGCCGAAGTAGCTGGAGACAGAGTTAGGAGGATATGGTGTTGAAGTACCTTGCTGTTACCGCTTTTATGTCCCAGAACTATTATGTTAAGAGAATGAAAGCAATTACTACATCACTAGCATCACAAAGATTGATATAGCTGGTAGCTAGCAATAATCATTATCAATATAATCAAAATATTTTTGCTGAGTAAGTTATGTGACCCACCCGTCCGCTAGCGGAGGTAATTAATTAATTCGTGCCGGAGTTAGTGTCCGTTGCCCGAAATAGGGAGAGTCCGTTACAAAGAGGTTCGTTAAACATTGCAGCTATGGTACGTCTCATTGGTGCACTTACTTTTGTCCGTTGCAGAGAGATGTCCGTTATATGGAATGTCCGTTAGGAGATGTTCCACTGTATATATATATATATTATAATTATATTATATATGAATATTATAGTAGCAATTGTTCTTTTTAGTGCAATAAGTAGTTCTTTGAAGTTCTGGTATGGAGTCATAATCTCATCATTTGTCTTTTAATACTATCTTATACTGTTTCATTCTCCTTCTGAATAAATTTTTATTTCAGTTTTCGATCTCGATCTCTTTCCTCCCCCCCCCCCCCCCCCCCCCCCCCCCTTCTTCTTCCAATGTATTTTCTCTTCTTACCATTAATTATTTGTCCTGTATGTGTGTTACCAAGGTGATGGACACACCCCATTTGACCAACTGCTGTGGCCAGCACTTCTGCCAGTATTGTCTAGACCACTGGTCCACGGTGAGAAATGGCCACTCCTCCTGCCCCCACTGTCGTGCCAGTGCTTTTGGGCATGTGCATGACAAGCATTTTGAGAGACCCATTTGGCAACTGGACATACGCTGCCCAAACTCGAGTCATGGGTGTGAGTGGGTGGGGCACCTGGTAGACCTCGCCCACCATCTGAAGAGCAGCTCCCAGGACAGTGGCTGTCGCCACCAGTTGGTGGAATGCCCCTTGAAGTGTGGGGAGAAATATGAGCGCAGATTGACCCAAAGCCATGCCCTCTCCATGTGTACTCAGCGAGACGTGTGCTGTGACCATTGTGGAGAGTCCCTAAAGAGTTTCCAACTTTTTCACCACCTTACCAAGTGCCAGCACATTCTGGTGGCTTGCCTTCAGGGGTGTGGTCTCCAAGTGCCGCGAAGTGATATGGATCTTCACATGAAGTCCGATTGCGCCAGAAGTATCACTACTTGTCCTTTCTACGACGTCGGTTGCCAGGAGGATGTCAGGCGGGACGAACTGGAAAGCCACACCCACATGTGTAAAGACAAGTACATGGTGAAGGCATACCAGAAAATAATGACCCAGATGGAGGATTTGAAAAAGGAAGTGGCATCTCTAAAGACAGAAAACAATGTTTTGGCAATTAAGGCAGACTGTTTGAGAGACGGCCTGAGGCAGTGCTACAGCAATACCAATATCCTCAAGCATCAGATGGAATGCTTGAAATCAGTTGTCCTCGATGAGCTGGAGTTTCTCCACGCCCCCTGCAAGCCGTGTGAGATATTATCAATTGAGTGTCTTCGCACTGGAGTCGAGAATCAGCTGGTCCACTTGACTTCAAGGGGAAATAGCGCCACATATCGGATCAGCAACTACAGCATGCACAAGGAGACCAGCAAGGCTTGGTACTCTCCTCCGTTCTACATCGGAGACGGCTACTGCTTTTGCCTGGTGGTTCACATCAATGGGATCGGATCTGGTAAAGGGACTCATGTTTCCGTCTTCCTTGAGCAGGAAGCTGGCTTACTCGACCGTCAGCTCCAGTGGCCGATTTCCCTCAACCAAGATCTTGAAATCCATCTCATGTGGCAAGAACCTCCCAAAAGATCCTTTTTTGTCTCATCTCCAAAAAGCCCAAGCAAGGCATCTACAGCTAGCTTACACTGCAATAAAAGAACTTCCCTGATCTTAAGTCCTGATTCCATCTCTGAAACAGATTTGACTTCAACAACCTCTGAACAGTTTCGGCAACGCACCAAATCATATTTAAGTGAAGGGGCGCCCACACCCCCATCCTCTCCCATCGCCCCAAGGCGAGCCACTCGCATCGCACTTCCATCTTCATGCGAGGCAGAGTGCCAGGTCATGAGAGTCTCGCGAAGGCTCAACCAGCCAGTTCCCGGGAGATTCCCGTCTGGTGAAGTGGTAGACAAGATGGAGTTGTTTTGCATGCAGAAGACGTTCAGCAATGCAGTATTTTTGGACTCAGTAATTCTGAAAGTGAGTCTTCCATCATTACCTGGTGAAAAAGTCTCACAAGCAACTGGAATTAACAATGTTGGGTGGGCAGTTTGGGATTCTAAAAGAGATCGTAATCAATGAAAGTTTTGGTAAATGTCATTCAATCTTTTTATATCATTCCCTTTTTGTTGTTGATAAGGTCATTTTTATATTAATTTTGTTTTGAAAAAAATTATTGATAACTATTGTGTTATTATGAACGAGCAAGTTGGAATTTTTGTGTTGTCAAATTAAAAAAAAAAAATACAGTAGAGGATTGAAAACAAAGAGAAATAAAGTGTGGCTGAACACTTGTCTAAGTTTGAATGATTGGCAATGTGCTGATGTATTTACACGGCCATATCCATAGAGATCTTTGCATGTGGCTTGTAGCCATCGATCTGAAAGTCTTCAAACTTAAAATCGTCAATGTCTTTGACTGTCCTGGTGATGGTGAGCGTTGGAAATGGGCGTGGTGTTCTTTGCAACTGGAACAAGGGGGACAGAAACATATCAGTAACTAAAGATTTTCTCTACACAATGCAATACAATTCTTACTCATCCACTAATTTACAGCATTAATAATAACTAGTTCTCATTGTTTGTGCTTGCACGACACATTCAAACCACACATACTCTGCACACAATCACACACATACTCCCACCTAACCCACCACCCACCTACACACACCTAACTCACATACCTGCTTCTGTAGAGGTTCAATGTGATTCATATATACATGGGCATCACCAAGAGTATGGACAAAGTCTCCAGGCTGTGAAATAACACGAACACACACGTACATACATATAATATAGTTACCATGATGACATCACTTCATACCTTGAGCTCACACACGTGGGCAATCATGTACGTGAGGAGGGCATAGCTGGCAATATTGAAAGGAACCCCTAGACCCTGCAAACAAACCAACATTTGTAGGTTATCATGGAAACTTGATTTTCAACAACTAATGACCCTTTACCATGTCTGCAGATCTTTGATACAACTGACAGGACAGTTCACCATCATTGACATAAAACTGCACAAAGGCGTGGCAAGGGGGAAGGGCCATGGAGCTTAAATCTGTACCACACGATTACACACATGTTGATTTAAAAAAATATATATATATATATGATAATATAGTTCCTTACCTGTTGGGTTCCAAGCAGACATTATGATTCTCCTGTCGTTAGGGTTCGTCTTGATCGTGTGGATGACTTGTGCTAATTGATCCACACCTTGTCCAGAATAGTCCTCGTGCATGTCCACATACGTGGCACCAAAGTGCCGCCACTGGAACCCATACACTGGACCCAAGTCACCTACACACACACACACACATCCTTCACGGGTGCTTCCATAGACACAAATGATCTTTAAAATCGAGCAAACACCCAGGTAATTTTTTAAGGTCCCTCACCATTCGGGGGAAATTATTATGACCTTCTGAAAACATTTACACCCTCCGCATAGGAAATTGTCAATTAGACTTTTCCCTGAAATTTTGTTCTGAGATAGAAAAAAAATTCTCTTCCTCTAAAAGCCTTGAATAGTGTGCCATTTCCCCTAGCGTATCCATCTGGAGCACACACCTTCCTCCCTGTGGCCCAGCCCCCTCTTCTCCAGGAATTCTTTGGATCCATTGGCATCCCAGATGCGGACATTCTTGCTGGCCAGCTCCTTTGCATTGGTGGATCCTCTCACAAACCACAACAGCTCCTCTGCCACGCCCCTCCAGAACACTCGCTTGGTAGTCAGTAACGGGAACTGGTTCCGGAGACTGAACCTGTGAAGACAGGATCAGAAGGAAAAATATTTTACAACTTTCTGTAATTAAACTGACATAAAGTGTTGCACAAAATGCTTTAATGTTGTGATAAGAAAAACTGAATGAAAAACAGAAATGAAATTTTTGCAGTCTTTAACCACTAATAAGGACACTGTTGTAAAATCATAGAAACATATGTAACCATTGTATGATTACAAAGAGTTGTTCTTGACGTGGTACAGGTAATTTCAAGACTAAGTTAATGGACTACTTTCGATCGAAACGTTGTGATTTAAAATCAAAACAGACGTGAGTAGTCTTGAAATATGTAACCATTACCCAATTCATCACAGCTGAAGTCAGTTTATCTAATGGTGCTAATTAAAATGGTCTAATACAGATATTAACTCGAGTGGTGTTACCTTACCTCATCTGAGCTCCAAATATCGACTTGGTGCCAGTACCCGTACGATCTCCCTTGATACTGCCGTGACGAATTATGTTTTCAATGAGCTCAAGATACTGCATCTCGTCATGTCTCCTAACTGTCAACAACAACAATAAACACCAACACAGCAATCAGACAAATGAAATTTAATCCACAAAATGACCACGAAGTGTTTTAGTGAAGGCTGTAGATTCTTAGTGGCTACCATGTGGTCCATATTAATTGTAAAGGATGCAGTGTTATACTCAGCACAAAATTACCTAAATGATATTACAAAACAACAATAATTAAGATAATGAAAAAAAAGCCAGTTACATAGAATTATTCAACAACTGGCGTAATGGTAGGGCCAGACAGGGAGTCCAAGTCAGTAATAGAGACCAACGTCACCTAAGGATTAAATTCATGCTTGAAAAATAGCAGTGGTGTTTGAAAATTGTTTGGTCACAATCATACTATACTTGTTATTATACGGCCAATTAAAACAAACATGATAACTTTATTTTGCAGGGATTAATATATGGGTGGCTAACTGCATGACACAAAAAAAATGGGTTAAATAAAAGATAACGTTCCAAAAAAAATGTCAATAAAATGAATCAATTTTTTTTTACAGAGGAATATGTATACCCATCTATGCTACAACTACTTACTTGGTGCTGTAGGTACAATTTCAGACTCTTGGGTTGTCTTAGGAATCACACCTCGCTCAGATAGCTCCTCAGCAGAAAGCATCGTTACTTCTCTCTGAGCAAAGCTAGCTTGAAGTCAGAATTATAAGGTTGCTCTCTATTTCCCGCCTTTCCCCGCCTTTTCTCTATGGCGCGCTTTCGCTTTTTTTTTTTTTTTTTTTTTTTTTTTTGTGGGATCGACTGTGGTTTTGGTTCGGTTGGCCTTGACCAAATCAGACTAGTTTACAAAAGAAAGCTGTTACGAAATTGAACAGGGGAAGGTTGTGTACAGAGGCAGTGGCTTCTTCACTTTTTATGCGCGCGCGTGTGTGAGTTTCTGCGGCGGCGAATGCACACAAAGTATAGTATTAATACTACATAGAGTTTATTTGCACAGTGAAACCCTTTACCCAATACCTATATGACAACACACATGCACAATGCGCTGGTACCTGCCTCGAGAAAAAACGTCTCGTTTGTAGTGAGAGTTTGGATTGCTTGTTTTTTTACTGTGAAGTCTAACTTGAATTGACCCCGAGGATTAACAGCTAAATGTCTAAACTTTATTTAACCGTAACAGATTGAAATACTTACCATAGTTACTGAAATTTCGTGAAGAACCTGTTAGGAGCGTCTTGAATTTGTAATTAAATCCATTTGATATACGTAATATTTGCATGGAGTTGACTGATTTGTTCACCCCCAATAAGTTGCTAAATCAGATAAGGCATACAGAACAGGAAGTATATCAGACAACAGGAAGTGTATCATTAAATGGGAGACCATCTTGAAGTTGAGACTACTATGTAATTGTATTCACAATCCCTACTATTCAGTATAATTTGAGTAATTGATGATTTCATTGAGAATAGAACACCTATAAATTGAGTACAATGAGGATATTGTTTTTAAAACTTGCAGCTAATATAAATGTTACATGAAAATGTTTAAAATTCATCATGACGAACAAGATAGTCTCCAAAATCAGTGGCTTGACTGCCTACAAATAATTCTTGATGCTCCAAAATTTCTTCCTTGCTCAAACTCTTGTCCTAAATAAAAAAAAGTATACAATCCCGACAGCAAATTATACCAACGTCCTAATTCAGAATATCTGTTAATTTGAAAGAACAGATATCTCCACAGCTAGCAACTGACCTTGTTTGTGTCAGCTTCGTAGATCAGGTGCTTGGCTTCTGCATCAGCGTGGTCAAAGTCTGCTGGCAACACCCAATCTCCCAGCTCTTTCCTGTCGAGCTTGCCATCGTCATTCTTGTCCCTGTGCTTGTGGAACTGATCACGCTCAGACTCAACCCAGTCTGGCTCCTCCCCATTTTGTTCTCTCATTCGCTCAGACTCAGGCCACAGGTCCTCTACATATTAACAATAATAATAATGTCATTTCATAGGGGGGACCAGCTTTATCCAAACATTAACTTCTGAATTTTATAAGTCCTTTACATAAATTGATTACAATGATATTGATACTGTGTAAACTTTATAGAGTTTCTCCAATGATTCCGCAGTATTGATACCACCAGATTATTCAATTCAGACCACAACACAAGATGGAATAAAACAGTTCTTAGAGGCTAACAATGTATTGAGTTTTGAGGATGTAAACTGGACAAAATATATAAACGAACACATGCACACAACCCACACAGCCCCACATCTTTCATGCCACCACACAACTTGCAATCCAAATGGTGCAATCACTTTTCAGTGTGGCAAATAGCCACTGCATCCAGAGGATGTGCCCCAGACTCAAATTATCTGTCATTACAACTCACGTAAGTACTCCTCCAGCTCCACAAAGCCATCCTTATTCTTGTCCATGTCCGTCATAGTCTCATCAACAACTATCTCACGCATATGTTGTGCTTCATCTGCAATACAGACACACATATACACACCCTACAGTGATGTGTCTATCTCAAAGCATCAACAACAACAAACATTCCCCAGTTCTCGTCACTCTGAAATCTTACGGGGATGCAAGAAGTCAGCAAACTCTTCTTTGTCCAGTAGCTGGTCCTTGTTCAGGTCAGCCATGTCGAATCTTCTCCTGTCTCTGTCAATAGCCTGCTGGTAGGTCAAGTTTCGATGGTGATCATGAACCTCATCCAAATCTGTTACCAAAGACAATGCCACATCATAAGACTTAATTTAGACTAATAATAATAATAATAATAAAAGACTATAATATTAAAGTAAGGTATCCCTCGAATTATATTTGCTCTGTTACTAACTTTCCACCATGCCATAGGAGCTCTGTTTGTATTCCTCCCAGGACACCTTCTGGTCATTGTTGCTGTCATGGTAACTCCAGTGGCGATCAACATCGTCATAGATGTACCTGCAGATCATAATGTGTATCATCACCATGACAACCGTGAGCATGCAATCTTGGCAAGTCACCTTCGGGAGACATGCTTGACCCAGACAACGAGTTCTTCTTGAGTCACTTCGCCATCAGAGTCTTTGTCTATGCGGTCCACAATAATCCTGCAATATATAATACCATACTCAATCAAACACACACACACACGCACCTCCTGATCCTTATGGTCAATATTGAAACCAAATATCACTATTTATTATTTCTAGCTTGTAAAAAATCATCACTGATTAAATAACGAAACCATGACTATCATAATCACTGGCCAACAGGGGTTGCCGCCAAACTAACTCACACACTATGTCAGTTACGCTACCAACAGATGGACCACAACATACAAAACAATGCAACAGCTGTTGCTGCTGACACAATTGTTATTGAAGTGGTCAACAAAAAGTTAAGAGGAAGCAAAAAATGGCAGACATTCAGAACTTGTCAAAACCAACTATAAAACGAAAGGAGTACTACAAATGACCAAATAAATAACAAGTACAAATCCCAAGTATGGCAATTTATAGCAACACTCTGTTAAGTTATACTTATCTCTGTGTGACCATGGATTCAAAACTCCTCAACCAAGAGACATATGCATGCAATTACTCTTAACAGTTGCATTTAATAACCCCACACACACATGCAAACTCTATCTCTGTTCTTGAACTTTACCACTACTAATTAAAGGTTTCTAGCTATATGTACTCCACACCAGAATTGCCTACCCTAGTCTCCTCCTGGCTTCCTCAGGTGAGAGCTTGTCGAATGTGTCTGCATCGTCCTTGCCGAGGAAAGCTTCATGGTCATAGTCTGGATTGTGTTCGCTGTCATCACCTTCGTAATGGGGTTCATCTGACAAGTCTTTAGGACCTCTCCGCTTCTCTGCTACAACAAAAATACTTTGTACTTAACTTCAATATCCCAATGCAGATTTCAACAGCCAGGTTAATATGCCAATAATATTCATTATAATGAGATATGAAAGTGCCACAAACAAGCTTTTAAGTTCCCAACCAACCAGGCCTTGCGAGCTAACCTGAAACCGTAGGGACAGCGTAAAGCTCTGAAATTAAGGCTCCAAGCACTAGTACACACAATAGTTTCCCCATCTTCCGCTGACCTCAGCTAATAAATACACTGTGACGGACCAAGGCCGTGGAGCTTCCTTTATATCTCTGCTACAAAACCGCCACCAAGTGTGCACCACTAGAATACGGGACAAAAGCAGTTCTTTGTGTTTAGCAAAAGCAGCTGGAATGTTGTTCGGTGACGATCCATCCGCTGGCAAACGTGGACTGCGAGAGTTGGTCCACGTGTCGCGAGCAGCGCGCAGTTTCCTCCACGTCAACTTCGTAGTTTTTTGTTGACATACAAAAAGGATTTCCTATCATCTACAACCAGCTTGGTTTATGTGGCGGTTAGGATTGATATTATGGCTTTGATAAACCCAAAATAAGCTTGCCCTGAAGTTATACTAGATTGTAAGGAGCAGTGAATAGGCATTGATCAATGCAGGCATTGATGGAAAATGGCCTCCTCCACCATAGCTCGTAGGCTAATCCTAAGATGATCCAACTAGGATAAAGCCTGAAGACAGTGTCGACAAACTATACCAGAACAAAAAAACTAAATTAACCATTACCCTTTTTTGTACACACCCTCAACAAAATATATTAACCACTAATTGACTACTCCTCAGGGCTGTATTTAGGGGGGAGGGGCAACCCCCTCCCCCAGTAGTATTCCTGATGTATTCTTTTTTTTTTATTGAAATATATAATGGTGAAAAACTTAGTTAAAAAAATCAGGCTTTATGGAAAATCAAATATTATTTATACCCTTTGGGTTTAATAAAACCAAGCTGCTTTTTAATGGGCCGATACTATTAGTTACATAAGCATACATGTAAGTTTGCCTACACAACTGACATTAAAAATTCGCCCCCCCACAGGAACCTTTTTATGGCCCTGCTCCTTCATTGTACGAATTAACCCTAACTACTAACTGATCACTGCCCTTCTCTTTGTATAAACCCACCACTAAATTGACCCAGTTTTGTTTCATAATTTCATAATGCAGTAAATTAATATCACAGATTAATCAAAATAAACAGCTCTACACATACACATAATAGCTTTAGATGTTTGTATTAAATCGTTTGCTTGTTATTATTCTTCAGTGATCAGCGAACAATTAGTCTCATCAATGCATGTATCCATGTAGCTCCGAGTGATGCGAAGAATTAGAATTCATCGTGCCGTACAAAGAACTTGCCGTGTTCCGTCGCTTGGCTCCCCACAAAGATATCTTGGTGCTCCAAAATCTCAGCTTTGGTCAACATCTTGTCCTAATATGGAAATAAATACAACAATTATGTAAATATATATCTTTCAAGGTGGCAAAAAAATTATAATTGACTGCAAAAACAAATTTTTGTTAAAAAGTTCTATCACATTCGGTACCGAACCAAATTAAAAGAAACACACACACACAAACAAAATGCTTGCATGTAACACCATTGAAGTCACAAGTAGACAGATATGAGCTGTTCTCATGTTACTACTCACTTTGTCAAGATCAGCGTGATAGAACAAGTGCTTGGCCTCGTTCCTGGCGGGATCAGCACTAGGAGGAAACATCCACAGCCGCACCTCTTCTTTGTCCATGAACCCATTCCCATTCTTGTCTCTTCTGGTTCTGAAATTCTCAGTCTCCATTTCCTTCCAGTTTGTGTGTTCCGGAGTGTAGGACTGACTCATATCATCTATACACAATCAAATACAAAATGATTTATACACAATGAAATTAGAAAGGACATAATAATAATAACAGATAATGATAATAATGGTCATCATAAATACATTACGATTTATACACGATCAACAAACACATCTTCATGCATGAACACATACATGCTTACATTAGTACACCTCGCTAACAACATACCACGCAAACCATATATAATACACATTTTGATTAGTATCGAGGTCGCATTGTCACGTGATGTCGTACACATCATCAACAGTTGCTGTGTTTGGTTCATCACTTACTAATATACTCCTCCATAGTGATCTTCCCATCTCGGTTCTTGTCGATATCCTGGAAAGTTTCATCAACAACAACATCCATCATGTGGGGCACATCATCTACACACACACACACACACACTGAGACCGTGCTATAATTGTTTATCTACATACGTGGGTGGAGGAAGTCGGCAAATTCATCCTTATCCAACAAGTTGTTTCCATCTCGATCTGCCTTCTTGAACCGTCTATCGTAGCGGTCAATGATTTCATTAAAAGTCAAATTTCTGTTTTTGTCATGAATTTTAGTGCGATCTAGAGCAAGAAAGCTATGATAAGTTCAAGTGTATTTCAATGCGAGCCCCACTCACCTTCTATCATGCCAAAGGACTTCTCTAAATAGGCATCCCACCTCAAGTAGTCTTGGTCCGCAGGAACGTGGAACTCCCAGTGTCGATCACGATCATCAAATGCATATCTACACCACACACACACACACACAAACGAACACACACACACACAAACAAACACACACACACACAAACAAACAAACAATGTTGGAGTAGAGATTATGCCTTAAATCCATGTCATTACCTTCTGGAGACAAGTCTGATCCATACTACCATCTCATCCTCTGATACAGAGCCATCTCCATTCGTGTCAATCTTGTCCACTATCAATCTAGAGCCATTCAGAATATCCAATGAACTATATAAAATACTTGACACGAACAATGTGTACTTAAGACTATAGAGTAGCTGTTATAAGCACTTGACAGTGATATATAGCAGTGGATTAATTCCAAGTCCAACATGCAAATATGATTCCATTATTGTAAATGACCCTTTACCAAACATCTTCAAAAACAAAAGTGATAATGAAAAAATAATGATTCAAGCAATCTGCTTATAAAGCTGGTACTCACCCTAGCCTTCTCTTTGCTTCTTCAAGTGACAGCTCACTGAATTTCTTTGCCTGCTCCTTGCCCAGGAATGCTTCATGGTCATACTCTGCATTGTGCTTGTCTCCATCGTAGTGCTCCTTGTCAGACAGCTTCTTCTTGCCACCTCGGCGACCACCTTGCTCTGGACCAATGCCAAATAAAAGAGATGATTACATCATTTAGACAAGGACATCAGCAACTCCATTCCATCTGCACAAGTGTTGGGGTCTTTCTAATACTACCTTTAGCAGGTCCACCTTGGGCCACTGTACTAAACAGCAGCAACAGCAGGACTGATGTAGCCAGTAACTTTGCCATTTAGTTTCTTCCTTACTACAAGCAACAATGCAGCTAACAAAGAGAGGGGCTGGATATTTATGCAGCCTTTCAGAGACAATGGCCCTTTGTCAACTGGAGCCTGGAGCAAACAGCAGTACGTGCAGTGATCCCATTGGAGGAAGCCTTAGGAAGTAGAGGTCAACCTGTTATCAATTCGTTAGAACCTTCGATCACTATCTCACCACAAAATGCCCACTCCACGCTCTACTGGAAGCTTCTAGAAGTTGTTTTTTTAGTAATGAACAGCAAATATCACGCTAAATTCATTGAAAAACCCCAAAGTACAGTTATCTAATATGCATTAAAAATAATTTATATAAGCTGAGCACATGGATTCTATGGACTGAATCTCACAAAACTATTAATTGATAACAAATAACTAGCAATAATAATAACTAGCAATAATAAATAAAATTGTGTCACATTATAACTACTGAGATGAGAAGAAAAATTGTATAACTACTGAGATGAGAAGAAAAATTGATAATGATAATATTATAATAAATTAATTGAAATGAAGGAGGGGAGGGGCAATCTCTAACGATGTTGAAATTATTGAAGTTTGAACTTTTGACCTGGAGCAAACTTCCATGCAGTCCACAGGAGGAACAGGAGCAGTCCCATGCCCCAGGCCATCTGGGCATAGGGATGGAGGGGAATTGCCAGGAGGTACCCGCCAAACTTGACCATGATCACAATCTCACACAGCAACGTGGACACGACAAGACACGTGTGATAGCCAATAGTAGCACGCTCCTCTCTATAAAAACACGTGAAATAACTTTTTTTTTACATACAAATTTGTAGCCTCAGAAGCATGACATTATCAAAGCTAGGTTCCAGATAAGGCTTTAATCCACAAATTATGGCTCCTCTCCGGAGGGGGAGGTGTTCCAGTCGACACCGAAAAGGTGTTCTGACGGCACATAATTGGTGGTCTGTTGAGTACGAGACTGCAGCAAGCAGTACTACTCAACAGTATAAAGGAATAATGTGAGAGGGTTGTCGTAGCTCAGTGGTTAGAGCACTGGTGGCTAAAGCCAGTGGCTCTGGGTTCGAATCCCCGGCGACAACTAAGATTTTTTTTTCACATTTTTCCTTTGCTTTTTTCCAGACCCATTTTAGGTGAGAAAGTTTCAATCGAATAATGATGTGCTTCAACATGAACAGTGAGCAGAGCTAGCTTAGCTGTTTTTCAAATAGGCTTTAACACCAACACATTTTTATATCCATATATAAGCATTACCTATTTACAAATGTAAAGATGAAATCATTATTTTAATTAAAAGAAGAAAGCTCTTTCAAGAATTCATAATTTCTCACCTCTAGTTACTTGGAAAATAAGTAGTGCCTATTCTTAGCTGATCCAAAAGTTTCTAGCTATTGGTGGTTGAGCTTTACTTAAAGGTCATCAAAACCATTACAGTGTCACATGCACTAATATCTCATTTATGACAGTACATATAAGGTAATCAATCACTTTGGTTTGAATTTTTATACTCTTAATGGTTCCTTACAAACTAGAAGTGTATATGTAGGAGTAAGCTGCTGCTAAGAATCTGCGTTGCTTACTCACTGAATCAGTTAAAAAAAAGAAGTTTTTTTAAATTGCTAGAACAATACTTGAGTAAGAGCTACCAAGGCATTTGTACTGAAGTGCATTGCAGATGAGCAATTATTTCTGATAAGTGCATGAAGGGTAAGCCGTAAAAACAACAACAATTTATATAATAATACGCTTGCCTGATATGTATGTGTATATCCATGAATAATTCACAGTTGCCTGATATGTATGTGTATATCCATGAATAATTCACAGTTGCCTGATATGTATGTGTATATCCATGAATAATTCACAGTTGCCTGATATGTATGTGTATATCCATGAATAATTCACAGTTGCCTGATATGTATGTGTATATCCATGAATAATTCACAGTTGCCTGATATGTATGTGTATATCCATGAATAATTCACAGCTGAGTTGGGTTGGTAATGCATCATCAGTAACATGTTGGTAAAGCATCGACAGTACCGACGACGGTGTGTGTGTGTGTAGGATTAAGAAAAGAGAGGAAAAAGTGACAACAACAGTCTGTTGAGCCAAGTAGGTAAAGTGTTGTCAGTAACGATGATGTGGTGTAGTGTATTCATAAAGCTGATTGTTTGTGGTAAAGGGTCGTCAGTACTATCGCCTACGACAACAACATTAGAGTGTGTATTCATGAATACATGGGTCATGAAAAGTTAGCGAGAGAAAAAAGCCGACTGATGTATGTAACTAAACCAAGTGGTAGAGGATAAAATCAATGGATAAAAACATGCTACTGCATGTCTAATTGCAAAACATAGTACATCAAGTGCCTGCACTGTGTGTTAATAATGTGAACAACTCAACTCTTACTGGGAGGCAGAGAGATAGTCATACACTTCCCTGACTGCACAGGAAGCAGTCAAACAAATGGAAATGGAGCGGGCCACAATGACCCAGTGGTCGTGAGGTATCCACAGAGTCGTCTTCAAATAGAATGAATTCAATTCACCCAACAAAGTCTACAGCAACAATGAATACAATCCTAACACACACACACACACATGCACACACACACACGCACACACACACACATGCACACACACGCATGCACACACACACATGCACACAACACACACATGCACACACACACACATACATGCACACACACACACATGCACACAACACACACATGCACACACACACACACACATGCACACACACATACATGCACACACACATGCACACACACACATGCACACAACACACACATGCACACACATGCACACACACATACACACTGCTAAACCAAAACAGCAGTTTACATGATACCTACAAAACTCACGAAAAACTCTCTCCACCCACGCTCGCCACTCTCTCCGCCCACCCTCGCCACTCTCTCCGCCCACCCTCGCCACTCTCTCCGCCCACCCTCGCCACTCTCTCCGCCCACCCTCGCCACTCTCTCCGCCCACCCTCGCCACTCTCTCCGCCCACCCTCGCCACTCTCTCCGCCCACCCTCGCCACTCTCTCCGCCCACCCTCGCCACTCTCTCCGCCCACCCTCGCCACTCTCTCCGCCCACCCTCGCCACTCTCTCCGCCCACCCTCGCCACTTCTCCCGCCCAACCCCGCCACTCTCTCGCCCCCCCTCGCCACTCTATCCGCCCACCATCGCCACTCTCTGCCGCCCAACCTCGCCACTCTCTCCGCCCACATCGACAATCTCTCCGCACACCCTCGCCACTCTCTCCGCCCACCCTCGCCACTCTCTCCGCCCACCCTCGACACCTCTCAGCCACCCTCGCCACTCTCTCCGCCCACCCTGCCACTCTCTCCGCCCACCCTCGCCCACTCTCTCCCCACCCTCGCCACTCTCTCCGCCCACCCTCGCCAACTATCTCCGCCCAACCATCGCCAATCTCTACGCCCACCCTTTGCCACTCTCTCCGCCCACCCTCGCCACTCTCTCCGCCCACCCTCGCCACTCTCCCCACCCACCCTCACCACCCACCTTCATGACTTCCTTTACCAAACCTCTTGTTAAATGTAAACATGTATTTATTACCGTCAGTATCCAAATATCAGATTGTCCTGATACTTGCACCTTTGAACTCAAACTGAAGGTGCTAAAACCTAATTTAATTATTTTTTACAATCTACGATTTAAAAAAAAAAAATCCCAGCATGGCATTTTATTGCATTCAATTTTATTCTCACGGGTAGGTAGAAAAATACTTACTAAAAAATTAACAAACACTTACAAAGATGATGAGAAGACAAACACAGGAGAATTTTCCTAAGGAACGCCAACTGCAGCAGCAACAGATAATCAATTCAATACCAAACACGAGATCATAGCTCACTTATCTCCGGACGACTTCCAAAGTTCTGACCAATGATATTCCTTCAGCTTCAGATATCCAGCAAGTTTCATTCCCACCCACATACCAACTCCGTTACATATGAACGCATCCAATATCCACTGGAAACACACACAGTGACATCATAATTACGCACAATCATTTTGCAGGACTTTTTTTATAATGAGAAGGGGTATAACTCAAAACATTAGGTTAATAAAATAAACTAGTGGTGTGCTTGAGCACAAATGGCGAGCGAGCCTAAAAAGACTATACTATTTTTATATGAATGATTTTGACTTCTAACACTGAAGCTACTGATAAGGTCCAGTTTTTTAATTTAGCATACAGGGTAAAGGGATTTCAGTGCTACTGCTTGAATTGAAGGAAAAAAACAACAACAACAAAACAATACACGTTATTTAAAAGTTTTCTTTGAGATATTCTTTAGCTAAGTAGTGGTTGTAACACAATGCTTTGACACAACTGAACATGCACCTACACAGACTTACCTTCGCAGTAGTCTAGTGGACAATGTATTTTCAAGTAAATACTGTTGCGCACGGCTTATAACCATGACAAAGAGCGCATTGACTTACCACCGCCACTAACTCGAATAGAAAAACTGCACCCGCAAAAGAATTCATGCGGTAAACAATTCAATTTCTAGGGTGATACGGGTACTGATCGATAAACCAGAGGATTCTGTTTAGTGCAATTTGGGACGGGGTCGACCACATAACTAACACAAAAACGCGAGGGTCAAAGTACAAAATGACATACGTACGTCCAAACATATATACAAACAAATAAACAAACATCCCCGATTTTCAATTGTGTTACCCCTGTAAGTGTCTCGCTCGCTACGCTCGCTCGCCAAATAATATCTTTTTTTTTTTGGCGTTGAATGATTACATCCCTGAACATCTCAATGTCATTATTGAAGCATCCAGTTTATGACTGACTGACTGACTCACATGGTCCCACCAGCATTCTCCAAAGTTGGGCAACTGAGGCTCCAGAGTGTACTCTAGCAACTCAAAGCCAACACTGAGGATCATCAATAGCCAGTAGTCTCTGATGATGAGTGCCTATATTGCAATGAGATCATAACAGAGTTTGCTACAAGAATTAGAACAATGGTGAGTATTACCAAACTAGTCACACATACACACACACACTCTTGCTACCACTATCAGGTCACGCCACCTGGCAGGGCCAGGATGTCTGTGCACTAAGCAGGCACTGTGCAAGCAAAGCTCCTGGAGCCGGGCTAGGAACTCCAGGAGAACAGACCTTTTTTTCCTCACAGCAAGTGGTGTGGGCACGTGAAGTCCCACCTGGACCATTGCTGTTTCATGAGAAAAGGCCTTGAATTTGCACCCCAGCAAATGCCAGGTACCCAATCACAGCTGGGTGGACTGGTGGGGCTGGTAGGAGGCAGACAAAAAGAAACCAAATGGAAAGTTGCCAGAGTGGGGCCTGAACTCAGGACCTCAGGCACTGAATACACACACGCACACACTCTCTCTCTCTCTCACACACACACACAAGACACGTGGAGTGCTTAATAAAGTGCTAAAAAAGCAGGGAAGAAAAACAAAGAGGGGATTAACAACCCACGTCTATAGTATCATTCTGATTAGAGTTGGTCCGAGTTTTAACGTCACACATTCCATTTTATTTATTTACAAGATGGGCGTAGTTACATTTTAGTAATTTCAACACTCACATACGATCCCTCAACATACAAATAGCAAAAAAAAAAAAAAAAAAATGTTTCACACTAACTTCAACACCATCAAATCTAGTCAAGCCATCATTGGTTGCCAGGTTCACTCCTCCAGTACAATACAATCCTTTCACTTCAACACAAAACTAACATTCCAGTTTACTCTAGTGTGAATTTCATAGATAATACTTGAAACTCTTTCACAATCCCTAAACTGCACTGCTAGTAGCTCCCTCTATTTCCTCTACCTTCACTATCCAGCCCACAATATGAGCAGGAACAAAGAAGTCGAGCTTGTCTACGATGACAAAGAAGTCCCCATCAGGATGGCCAGGGGTGTACAGGCTGCAGTTTTCAGAATAGACCTTTTCGGGTAAAGGATGGCCCATTTCAGTAAACACTGAAGCCATGAGTTCTCTTGCCTGATCTACATTCTAATTCAGCAATAAAAAACAAAACAAAAATAACAGATCAATTAAAAATTGGTAAACTACGTTAGTATCTGTTCCAATAAGCCAGCAAAATGCCAGAATTAGTAGTATTCATACACTGCCCACACGGCAAGAGAATAATGACACTACACAACACAATAAGGAGAAAGAAAGAAGTCTTGCACAGTTGACCATGGTTCTACCCCCTCCCCCCCTCCCCTCTCCCCTCCCTTTCTATTATTCATTAGATGTGTTCTCTTTCTTTCATAGGTTTTTTAAAAACAATACAGAATTAAAAATATTTGGTCGCCACTGGGAATCAAACCCAGGACCGCTTGCTTAAGGCACAAGCAGTCTACCACTGAGCTACGACAACCAGCCAGCAAATAAACACTCCAATTCTGTATTTATACTGTTAAGGGGTACTGCTATGCTACAGTCTCACTCTCAACAGACCAATGAAAATTCTCTTCTTTTTCTTTCAAAGATTCTTTTCATTCATTGAATATTTTTACTCAGCTATTTTACCACTTTTCACAGCCTTCCTTCACTTAATGAGTAAAAGAAGGCTGAGAAAGAAATTATGGAATCACTCTATTATTATTATTATTATTATTATTATTGAAAACTGCCCCATAGAGAGCCCAAGAACAATTATATTTAGATTGCTACTATGATGCATATATTGTTACTAACCTGCAGAGACACCAGAGCAGCTGCAAGAAGAGTGTACGCCAAAACAATGGCAAAACAAATCTTCCAGAAGATTGAGTGAGGTTTTCTGAAGGGACCAGGAGGCAAGCCAATCATGCTGACGGAAATGCAGATTAAAAGCACACCTAAAGCTTTAGAGCTTGCAGAAATAATCAGCTCCATCTTCCTACTCTCTCTCTACGAGTGAACTATATACGAATACAATGCTATAATATAGCAAGTGTGCGTTGGCAAAGGTCTAGAGAAGTTCATCTACTTGGCTGACCCTTTACCCAACCACAGCGGTTGTGGGTGCATGGCATGGTAAAGGGTTATAGAACAACTATGTTTAAAAAACAAAGCATACTTATCAACTCTCAATATTTGGTAGTGAGACTCAATATTTTGACCAATTCTCTTAGTTACTTGACCAAAATGTACTCAAAAATAATTTTATTATGGTGCAAAAACACTGCCAGTTCATACAATTGGCTGGACTTCAGGAGACTTGACTGTGTTGAATATTTTGTTCACAGAATTCGGTGAAGGTGTATCAACACTGGCAAGAAAAATACCTTGACTTTCTGGAAATATCTTTGAGGTGTGGAGGTACTTGAAACCAGTTCATGTAGCTGAAGTAGTAATGTTTCAATACCAAGTGAGAAGAGAATTTTTTTTTAAACAAAACACCTGGTCAAAGTTGACTTATTATTAAGCTTTAGTGTAGTTTTAGTATCTATTTTAAATTTATATTACTGTAAAGTCGAAATTTATAGGAAGCAGATTATTGAAATCTCAATGTACATAGAAATCTCAATACATTTGGATTTGGGTCTCAATTTTTTCCTGATTTTTAGGTTGAGTGGTCTGACATAGCTCTGTTTATTAGCTAAAACATGGTCCCAAATTTATCACAAAGAGCTATATACCTGCTACAAATATTATGCATATGAAAATATATAAAGATGCCACAACATTAATGTATGATATTAAAGATGAAATACATGCCAAACATTGAATGAAGATTATTGATTTGAAGAAATTATGAACTTCCATACAGTCCACATTAGAAGAAGGAGAATTCCAACAGTCCACCCTAGATAAGCATAAGGATGGAGGGGAATTGCCAGGAGGTACCCACCAAACTTGACTACTAGCAGTAGCTCACACAGTGAGGAAGATAAAACGAGACACACAAAATAACCAAAACTGTGCTTCAGTGACGACCTAAGCAAACATTTAAATATTCACACATCATTCTTTGCTAAAGTATTAATCATAGTTTTAATATCGGCTCATAAACAGTGTCCTTCTATTGCTTGAAATAATGCTCACCTGATAGCACTAAGACACTCATACAGTTCTTGAACTGCGCAGACTCCAGTCAACCCGAGTAAAACATGGCGAGCTGTGATAATCCAGTGATGTGGAGGTATCCAAAAAATAGTCTTCATATAAAATATATTCAACTCAGTCAGCAGAATCTGGAAAAAAAATTTATAATAACTCTCAAACTAGCTAATTTATGCATCAGCTAAGTTGACACCATTTCCAGGGAGGTAATTCCGCTCAAAAGTCAGGGCCCAATAGCAACTTTTTTGTTTTTGAATATAAAAAGATTGCTAAAATACTATTTCCATTTAGCTATAGAGGTAACGGGGTTTCTTTTGGCCTTTATTTTTTCTTCACCAAGGGGAACACAATAATAAATGTAACAAGGCATGTGACAAATATTTTTAATTCTGTATTGTTAAAAAAAAAAAAAAGCCTGTAAAAGAGAGAGAATACATCTAATGAGTAAAAGAAGGCTGAGAAAAAAATTGTGAAGGCATGTTAATATTGAAAGTTTCATGCATTTCTAATAGAAGTAAGTAATTATTCACTGTGTTTAAATTTACAATTTCTGTCATGAGTATTTTCAACTGTGTGGTAAATGACTAAAAAGGCAGACTCCTAGAGTAGTGCTAAAGTGGTCATTTTGGAAAGACCTCTGAACTATGTTTGTTTTTCCAAAAGATCGCTCTGGAATAGTAAACGAAGGACCAAGCTGGTTTGGAGTTTCTCAAAATTCTTCTGAAAGGCTTGATATTAGCTATTTAACCCCAGAAGAAGTCATTTCGACTGCTCAATTTCGACTGCTCAATTTCGACTGCCCAGGTTTAACAACAACCACAAGATCCAGTAAAGAATAGCAAATCAATAGGCACGGCCTTTGTGTTAAAATATTGGTGTGGCAATGGCCTCATGGCCAAGCATTTCCTGAGGCATTTTCACTCACGTCTTGAAGCTCCTTAATCACTCCGTAAAACTTCTTTGGTATGCATTTTCAACTGCATATCTATCCATGCACAACTAAAAACTCTATCAACATATTTACAATAAAACTTGTGTTATCATTGTAATGTGTTGATTTAGCTATTATAGATGCAGTAGATATTTCATTTGACAGGTTTAAATATGTTGTACAACTGTCTTTCTTGTGCTGAACAGAGAACCACACCAATACTCTGTGTTTCATATTAGCTAGTTGGATACAATAGACATTTTCTATCATGACAATATTGTCAGGTCACAATTTCTTTCTCAGCCTTCTTTTTCTCATTAGATACATTCTCTCTCTTTCATAGGCTTTTATTTTTTTAACAAAGTAGAACTTAAAAATGTTTGGTCGCCATCGGAAATTGAATCTAGGACCACTTGCTTAATGCACAAGCACTCTGCCACTGAGCTACGACAACCAGGCAGCCAGCAAACAAACACTACAATTCTGTATATATACTGTAAAGTACTGCTATGCTGTATTTTTTTTAAAGCCCGTGAAAGAGAAAGAATACATCTAATGAGTAAAGGAAGGCTGAGAAAATTGTGAAGTGATAAATTAGCAAAGTAAAAAAAAAAATTCCACGGAACAAGAATCTTTGAAAAAATGAAAATTTCTGTTGGTTTGTTGGGAGTGAGACTTAGCATAGCAGTATCCCTTAACAGTATAAATACAGTGTTTGGTTGTTGGTTGTTGTAGCTCAGTGGCAGAGCACTGGTGCATTAAGCAAGCAGCCCTGGGTTCGACTGCCAGCAGCAACAAAACACTATTAATTCTGTAATGTTTTAAATAAGCCTGTGAAAGAGAGAGAATGCAACTAGTAATATTGTTTTAGCATTATTATTTTTACAATTTGCCATAATGTTATTACAACACTTACAAGGAAGACTAAGAAGCAGGTACAGAAAAAACAAGAGAAACTAGACCACCTGCATTAATGAAATCAAAGTAAAATGTAGCAGATAGAGCAATACAAATATGACTTACATCTGTGCAGGCCCAGTTCTCCACAATCTGGACCAGCGATACTTCCTCAGCTTCAGGTACTCTACCAATCTCATTCCAAACCACATTCCCAAGCCATTGCAAAGAAGTGCATCCAATATCCACTACAATGCAAATACATGGAACATGGCTAAACACGCATTTACTTTACAGAGGGAAAGTGCTGTTTTTTGAGACATGTTTTGCCGACTCACATGATCCCACCAGCATTCTCCAAAATTGGGCAACTGAGGCTCCAGAGTGTACTCCAGCAACTCAAAGCCAACACTGAGGATCATCAACAGCCAGTAGTCTCTGATGATGAGTGCCTATGAATAGAGTTAACAGCATTACAACTGAACTACTATAGGCCACTCTATGTACATACATATCTTTTAGAGATACAGAAATGATGATACTACTGATGTAGCCGACCAATCGACTCTATTAACACATATTATAGTCACTAATACCTATTGTCACTCAGCAAACTAAAATCAAAGTGCTTTTTTTTTTTCTTTTCAAGTAGCATATCATACAGTGAAAATAATATAGCCAGTTTGAAATGTACATGTGCTGCATTGTACACATGCTGGTAGTTTGGTGAAGTAGAAGACAAAATAGCACACTAAATTATACAACTGAGTGCCTTCTGTTGGGACTTCAGTGAAAAGGTGAGTTACTTTGTGTTCCAGTTATTCAAATAAAAAATATAATCAATAAGGTGACAAGGTTGTTCTTGTGAATACAGTGTTTCCAACAATGTCATAAAAACTCCACCCCCTTGATGTATTAATAAACTCAGAGCAAACCGTTTGAGATAGCTATAATGTATAGAATGCTACATCACCTTATGAACTAATGGTTTATCAAGCCTATAGCATTACTGACATTTCACTGGCAGGCATACTGCCTAGGAACCACAGAGTTAGTCACGTGGACTCAGTGACTCAAATGCTATGTCAAGGTATGTTCGAGGATAGCCTTCCTGAGGCCATTCCATATGTAGGACTAATTACACCTTGTACAAATTAAAATTACTACAAGTACCTTAATCATCCAGCCAAACAAATGAGCCGGAACAAATATATCCATCTTGTCCATTATAATATGGAAAGATCCCTCAGCTTCCCCTGGTGTGTATAATCTGCAGTCTTCTGCATAAAATTTCTCAGAAAGTGGCAGTCCAATGCCAGACAAAACATGACTCAGAAGGTTTCGAGCTTTGTCTACATTCTTTGAAAACATACATCTACGGTTCAAATGTAAACATTGTAGCTGGAGGCCTTACCTACTTGAACTGAAAGGAGAACTGCTAATAATAGAGTATATGAGAGATGAACCACCCATATTGCTGCCCTGAATGGCCTTCTGAAGGAGCCTCTAGTCCAACAATCCAGCATGATAGTAATTCACTTACTCACAGTGTCAAAGACTTGCACTTCTTAGTTCCATTGTGTCCACGTTCATTAATAGGTCAGATAGGCTACACTTGAATACATAAAGCTGTGGTAAATTGAACATTTGTTGAATGCCACTTTAACTTAACTTCCTCCCACAGTGCACTTAAAACTCCACACAGAAAACAGTTGATTTTCAAAATCATAACAAAATTAGGTAATGTCCAAAATCTACACTGTCCTACATTTGGGGACAAGGACTGAATGCTTCATTGATTATTATGTCATTAAGTGTCACTGATGAGTTTGATAACACTGTACAAATGGGAAGACATCCTCAACTGTGCCTTTTAAAGTTTGCAGGACAAACAAATAAAGGTCACTGGAGCAGCTGCTTTATGTGCTGAGTAGAAATATATATGTACTGCAGCCGGGAAAAGCTCTTAAAGAAAAAGACCAAATTAAACTTGTGTGGTTAGATAGCTTATATAGCTAGCTAGCTATGATACTGATAACTTCAGAACAGAGGCTTCCATGATTGTTTGTTGTAGCATTTAGCTACAGCTATCATAACTAAAACATTTCAGTTATATACCATCCAGAACTCACACCTTTTGCTGGCCACGATTAAGTTCTGGCGTCGTCGTCAGGAACCAACCTGGACCATGACATTAAAACCACTAATCACCTGAAAGAGGTGTGTCCACCATCAAACGGTCGTCGTCATCGATCTCTTAAAAGTAGCCCCGCCCCGATCCTTTTTCGGCGCTAAGTTTAGAGCTTGAGAAAAGAGTGAGAAAACATCCACAAAGGTGCTCCAATTATCACATTAGAAGCTTTACGATACGTCACGACCACATCCGGGCGGTAAAACGATTGAATATGTGCGCGGTGCTATTCTCACGCCCTCTTGATGTAATGTGACGTCATACTATTCGCCGCAAGATAAGAAGCGAAACTTGTTGGGGTGATGTGATAATTGGAGCACCCTTTTTTTTTGTAAATGCTTAATTAATTGTCGGTAAAGGGACTCGCTACCTGAGACTATGGACTGGAGCTGGCCTGCTCTTACCCTTGTCAATCAACTAGTTAGTGATATTTACCTGCACTACTATACTTATAGTTGCATATCAGCTCCAGCACTTGCACCCATGCCCATATGTATCATTATATTAACCTGCTAGCTATGTTGTTTTAGAATGATCCAAAGACTAAGAGCAAGAGCAATGGCACCCACACCTCTTAATAATGGTGTAGTATTCCAGTCCAGTCTAGCATACCATCCATGTGGATATGTGCAGTAGTGCATTTAGAACCAATTACTGGGGCGCTTATTAGTTTACTGCCACAACTTTATGCCAGTTAGCTATATATATAGTTACATGCATGAATTAGTGCTCTTTCTTCTTTAGGAAAGTTTCCACATTCAGTCCTTATATGCTACGAATCAGTAATGCTTTCAGCATAATTTTAATTAATTAAGTTAAAAGCTGTTGTGCTACCTGTTGATATTTTTAAAAACACAAATCTTTCCCCCCACATTGTATCAATAGACAGCTCGCTTCTCAAATATCTCCCAAAAACTAAAATTTCGTGCTTCAAGTACTCCTGAACTTCATTTATTTGCCATTTGGGGGAAAGTATGTTTCATAAACAAGTCTGTCCTCTTTTTAAACACTTTCACACAACTCCTTTCACAGTCTCCTGGCTTCAAGTCTCATTTGCTTCACTCGATGTCTCTGCAGTATGTCACTGAATATGTTAGTGACTTGGAAAGCAAATTTGACTTCCTGGTCAGAATCCTCTTTGAGAAGTTTATGAAGTCCAACTTGAAAATCACTGACATCTCTGGTGAATTTGACAGGCTGCCGTTTTCACTGCAGCAACAATACGGATACTTGTGGGAAAATGCAGAGCAAGTGGCAGCTGTATCCGAGAATCCCAGAGAGTATCTTATTAAAATGGCGGCAGGAATAGACTTTATGAATACACGAACATTGGTGGAATACATGTTGGACTTATATGCAGACAATGTTGAGATAAAATACATGAAGACTTTTTTCACTGACATGCAGAGAAAGCTGAGTAAGATAAGTGTCCCAGAGTTTGAAGGCACTTTGGTTTCACTGCCACTACTGAGCTATGCCACCCTCACCTTAGAACTGGATTCGATATGGTACCATAGGAGCATGGAGGACTTAATGAAATTTCAACGTGCCTTTCCTTTCAGGAACTGGTACTTTATGAAGGTAATGGTGGTGGATTCTACTATCCAGGTGTTATATGGAGTTCAGAGGAAGATGAGACTATACCAAGTTGAGCTAGGTGTACTGAAGACCCACGGAGTAGTCCAGGTGATGCAGGACAATCGACTCATAGCAAAGTGCTCTCCAGTAAGTGAGTTGTTAATGAACAATTTCATACCCCATTTATAGAACTATTTGATTAATGATAAGTGATGTGCTATACAATGTTGGTATTGTTAAGTTCTGGTGTAGCTAATTATATGAAATGTCTAGTTAGGTCTACTTCATTCTATAGGTAGGTATAATGATATGATCTTTATCTAACTTTTGCTTTTTATCATCCCGAGAAGCTTTCAAGCACATATTAATACTCTAGCATACTGATAGCTAATAGCTAGCTGTATGAATTTACTAACTTGCTAAATATAAGAGTTATTTTCTAAATATCATCTTCTGAATGCTTCACGGATTCCCAAAAATATTCTTTTGAGGCATAAACTTGTAGATAACATGTTTCCATTTGCTTTTGCTTCCCTTCCTTTACATACAAAAATAGTGTATACAAAATTCTTCCTGCTGCTAGAGGATAACATGACTAAAAAATAATAAACACTGCTATGGTAAGCAAGTTGCCAAATAAATATCAATGGCAGCAGTATTTACTTGTGACATCCACTATTATTAACCACATGATGACACATTTAATTCTTTCAGAATATAAATTTCATTTTCATACAGCAATTCAAGCTGAAAAGAGACACAGCAGTTAATCCTATATACAACGACTTCAGTAATAATGCAGAAAAATTCAAAATTTCCCCTGAGCCAGGAATCTCAGGACTCAAGATGTCTCTAGATCGCTTATCATCTGAGAAACACAGAAAGTCTCTGTTCAAGCCATGCTCTGTGTACAGCAAACAACCTATCCTAGGAAATACAGTTTTTGAAGTAGAGGTTGCTTTAAATTCTGTAGATCCAGCCACCAATATTATTATAGGCCTTTATCGAGTATCCAAAGGGGGGAAGATTGTGAAGAGCGTTTCCTTGCTGCCGTACGAGTGTAATGGCTACTGTGTGTGGCATGAGGGAACAATATGGGACAACTTAAGCTTAGTACACACTGCAAGGCCCTATGGAAAAGTTCATCTTGCAGACTTATCACCCGAAAGCAGAGTTGCTCTGACTGTGGACTGCCAAGGAGACCTGGTATTTTATGTCAATGGAGTTTGTCAGGGACTGGCAGCAGTGAATGTATATGATAGCACATTTGATGTCTACGCCACTCTGACAATGCTCGAAGGCTGCCAGTCTATCAGAGTTATGAAAGCTGGTGAGTGAAGTTCAATGTATTATATAAAGCATGATGAAGTTTGGGGATGGGTTGGATGTGATTGTGCTTAGCCGTTGTCCCAGGCCACTTAAGTGCTGGCTACTGTTTATTTTATTATTTCAAAAAACATGTCCTTTTTCTTTCTTGTACAGAAACTGAAAAGGAATGTATTTCCAAAAGCTAGAGCTTCTGCTGAACAAACCTGTGTTGATACAAGTATGGAGAAATACATTCCCAATGAATGTGAACTTTTACTTGTAATGTTGCATTATAATCATTGGTACATTTAGCTAGTAATTATGAATGTGTAACATGAACAACGTAAACGACACTGAAAAGTAGCAGCAAAATATAGATTTATACCTTTTAATTTAGTTTTTACTTAGTCCAGGGGCTATAAAACATTTCAACAACAGGAATATTTATGAATGACGTTATTTCAGTAATATTATTGTCCATCATCACGTTGGATTCAAAATTAATTGAATAGCTACTGCCTGGAAGATAATAATAAACATTCTGTGCTATATTGAAATACTATTAGCTAACACAGAATAACCCAAGAAGTTGTATCCCAGTTATATAGGACAATTCAATTAAATAAATTGATAGTGAGCACATATAGCAGCTAGCTATATGGGGGGGGGAGGATCTAGCACAATCTAGTCCCCAATTGATTTGAATGTACGTAGCGTATCGCTAACCAGCCATAGCAGCCTGAATAAATTAACATCTAAGAGTAGGCATAGAGAGGTACAATGCAAATTGAAGAGCCTCAACTTCCTACTTGACTCTACCCACCCTCCCCCCCCCCCCCCCCCCCCCCCCCCCCCCCCCCAAAAAAAAACAAAAAAAAAACAACAACAACAAAACAAAACAAGTTTGACAATAAAAATCTGCTATCGTATATATTTATTATTGCGTCTTATGATTTTTTTTTAACTTGACAACAGACTCAAAGTTCACCCCTTCTGGGAAAATTGCATGAGCTTCCTAACAACAGCATCATCACCTGATGCCACTAGCCACTATTTCAATTTGTATCTCGTATCACTGAGGAAGGTCCACGGACCAAACATTTTAGACCATTTTCAATAATATTTATTGCATATTCAACCATTGTTGTTGTAAACGAATTAATCACATTAGTTAAATACAAAAATAAACAGATATAAATCACTTTGCATGTACAAATTGCAGTGTGTCATTGATGAAGTGGTGTGCATGATTTAAAGTACTACAATTCAATGAGTGTGTACAACAAAAAAAAAGTAGAAAATATAAAAAGAAGTAGAAATACAGTCTAGTCAAAGATATCCATGCTGAAATCTTGAAACGCAGTGTTCTGTCTCATGGGATCCGCCTCCACTTGGTCAAAGAGCAGTGAAAAGTCCGCAGGATTGTCGAACTCAGTGAGGATGTTACGATATGCCTCCTGTGAACCTAGCAGGTCCACCTCTGTGTTGAACAGGCCCTCAGGGAACTTGTAGTTCATGTCCTTCCTAGGATGCGGAACAGCATGCATCTTATTGTAGTCTTCCAAGATGCGCTGGACAGTAGCAGCATTCTCCTCTATGGTGGTCACTGCATCTGTACTCAGCACTGGGAGCACACACACACACACACACACACACACACCACATGTTCACATTTATATACTACTATACTGAAAGTAAAGGTTGAAGTTTAGAGCTTTCGTGTATAATACAAATAAATATACCTTCTGTGGCGGAGCTTGTTGGGAAAGGGTTTCCATCTACCACTGAAGTTGTTGCCGCGTTATCTTTCTGTACACAAACACAGAACACCAATTGGTGTTAAGTCAGTGATCAAAACCAACATTCAAAAAACAGTTAAGACTGCATTGGTATCCTGGACTCACATTGCTGGCATTGTTCCTGGCAATCAGGGACTCCGCCTGGTTCTGGATAGTCATTCTGATGTAGCGCTCTATCCTCTCCTGTTTGTTCACATCGTTGGGGGTTTTCTTAGCAGTCCCAGAAGAAACTGTCGCAGCTGGTGCAGAAGTGGGCTGCTCATTACCCACTGATGATGTTTCAGAAGGTTCCATTGTGTTAGAGCTACACAAAACAAACTAAGGTAATGATAAATGTTTTTATATGCCAGGCTCTTTATAATATACAAAAATTTCAGATGTTGTCTTTGTTAAGTATAGGAAGAGCAGCAGAGTTTATATACAAATAAAGTTTAAAATAGCTTTAAGCCGTTTAGTTCCCTCAGTAATGTTCCCCATTATTCTTCATGAAAATTAACTTAAAAACACCAACACCCTCACACACATACATACATACTTACACCCTCACACACACACACACACACACCTTAGCATAGTGACGTTGGTGCACACGACATACTCCACCTGCTGAGAGAATGGGTTGATGAAAGAGAAAGCCTTCATGGCAAGCCACAGCCATTTCTGGTTCTTGGTCAGAAATCTGTACTGTACTGTAGGCATGGGCGTGCGCTGCTTCATGGCTGAAAACACAAACATAAACAAAACAAACAAAAAGATAAGAAGGTCCCACCCCACAAATCAGTTGTGCGTAACACTGTATGTAAGTGAGTCTGATCATTACAAGCACGGCTTAGTTTCACCTACAAGACACAGATGGCTCACTGCATGTAGATTAAAAGACAGGCCATTCATAGCTGGAATAACTATATAGTCCCAGGTTATCTTTCTCCACGACTAGGTCAGGCGTAATATAACGTGAACATTCCCAGTCAGCCATAGCTTTGTCCAAGGCTAGCAGTCAGTCACTAACCATCAAATTCGTTTTTAGTTGGACTAAAAGCTAATACTATTCCATCCGTTAACCTACATACAACCCCCATGTCTCTCTACTTCCTACAGTATCCTTGCAGCATAGCCGAGAGACCATTCCTTCATTTGCTTACCATCATGGTGGAGGTGGACCATCTTCTGGATGTCATCAGGATGGTAGTACTCGTATGATACTTGGCCTACAAGATCCTGGGGCAGATAACCCAGTACACCTACCACTCTGAAATAACAACCACAACAAACAAACACACTAACGACTATATTTTTAGGACTTTATACACAACAATGTAATATGCTGGTAACTCCTCCAATTAGCAACACCAAGCCCCTCCTACCTGGGATCAACATATGTGAATCTGCCGTCTACCCCAACGCGTGCCACAAACTCGTTCTCCACCGTGTCCATAGACGGCTTCAAACCGCTGTCTCCGAAATGCTGGAGTCTAGCCACAGCAACAAGACACGCCCCCACAGAGGAATCTTCCAATCTGAGGGCCTGCTTCTCCGCAGTTGTCAAATTTCTATACACAAATGTGTAACTCCTTTAATTAAATTATTAATCAGTTCTGGTTGACCATATTAACTTTGACTATTATGATCATTTTACATAGCAACAGAAGCCATTAAAAGCATTACGGTAGGTATTGATGAAAGCAGGTTTCATTCAGAGAAAGCAGTTAGGGGGTAAAGAGAGGCCATTGCACAGCTTTATACATACTTTCAAGGAAACGTCAACTTTACTATGAGACTAAGTTTGATAATTACATCCCTCACATTCACTCAATGCATCACTTCCTCCACGCCCTCTTCCCAATAACACACACACACACACACACACGCTTGGCTCACTAGGTGTCCTCCATCCCTTAACTAGGGACACAATCCTGTAACGGAACGGCGTAGGTGTAAGTGGTAGCACTGCTGGTGTATGGATGCACTGGGCTCGAGTGGAGTAGTTTGATCATGCTCTCTGAGCGTTGCAGTCCAAGTCCTGGCCAGGAGGCTTGGAGGAGTCAGAGGACCTGTGGCCGTGCTGCTTGTTCATTTTTTCTTCACACGGACAGAAAGGATCGGCGGAGGCCATTCATAGACTGGTTGTGCATGATGAGAGGAGCTGAACGTGCGTACACGGAGAGAGAGGGGAGCGAGGAAGGGGGTGTAGGGAAGGAAAACCGATTATATAATCTCATGGCAAAACATGATGACATGACAGGGATTCTTTAAGCCTTCTTAGGGGGTATTCTGGCTGCCCTCCCCCCCTCTGAAAATATTATGACCTTTGATAGTGACATTGGCCAGGAAATTGTCATCAATTCATGGAAACGAGAAACTCCTATTGAAATTTCAACAAATGCTGATTTGACCCCTCTCAAGTTTGGGTTATACAAACCGTGATGTGACAGACACCAGATAAACAGGTTTAAGTTTATCTTCACAGAAAGTTACAAGTTGCAATGTCAAATTGTAATTATCTGGTTTGTGCATGTGCATGTGTGTGTGTGTGCGTGCATGAGTGACTCACAGTTGCTGACAAGGGGTTTCAATACTGCTAGCCTTCTAGCTTCCTCCACATCAACAACTTGTGAATGTCCTACACCTTCACCCTTGGGACACACACCTACACACACCACACACACAAACACACAAGATCAATAACTACATTTACAGTAGAGCAAAAAAAAACAAAAACATTTTTCCACACACATCATTCTCTATATAAATCCCCTTCTCCCCACCCAACCTGTCCCCTTCTCCCCACCCAACCAGCCAGAGTCCCTTCTCCCACCCACCCAGCCAGTGGTCCCCTTCTACCCCACACCCACCAGCCAGAGTCCCCTTCTTCCCCACCACCATGCCAACCAACCCCTTCGCCTCCCCACCCACCAGCCAGTCCCTTCCTCCCCACCCCGCCAGCCAGGTTCCCTTCTCCCTTCCCCCTCCCACCAGCCGAGTCACCCACAAGTGTCCCCGAGTCCCCTTTCTCCCCACCCACCAGAGTCCCCTTCTCACCAGTGTCCCCTTCTCCCCAAGCCACCCCTTCTCCCCACCCACCACCAGAGTCTCCTTCTCCCCACCCACCAAGCCATTTTCCCCTTCTCCCCGCCCACCAGCCAGAGGCTGTCCCACCCCCACCAGCCTGAGTCCCCTTTCTCTCCCCACCACAGCCAGGTCCACACCATCCAGTGTCCCCTTCTCTCCCCACCCACCAGCCAGTCCCTTACTCCCCACCCCCCTACAGCCAGAGTTCCCTTCTCCGGCGCCCACCAGCCCAGAGTCCCCTTCTCCCCAACCAGCCACCCCCCTCGCCCCCCCCAGCCAGAGTCCCCCTTCTCCCCCTTCTCCCCCCCCACCAGCCCAGATTTTCCCCCTTCTCCTTCCCCACCCCCCTTCGCCCCCACCCACCCAGCCAGAGTCCCAGAGTCCCCTTCTCCCCACCCACCACCAGAGTCCCCTTCTCCCCACACCGCCCGTGTCCCTTCCCCACCCCAGCCCACTTATCCCAACCCAACAGCCCACCCCACAAGACCAGTGTCCCCTTTCCCCACACACAGCCAGTGTCCACTATACCCACCCCACCAGCCAAGAGTACCCTTCTCCCAACCACCGCCAGTGGCCCCTTCTCCCACCCACCGCAGAGGTCTCCTTTCCCAACCACCAGCCAGTGTCCCCTTCGCCCGCCACCAGCCAGGTCCCCTTCTCCCCCCCCACCCAGCCCCCTTTCCCCACCCCACCAGCCAAGAGCTCCCCTTCTCCCCCACCCACCAGCCAAGTCCCCTTCTCCCCCCACCCACCCTTCTCCCCCCACCGCCAGAGTCCCCTTCTCCCCACCCAAAGACCAGCCGAGTCTCTTCTCCCCACCACCAGCCAGTGTCCCCTTCTCCCCACCCACCAGCAGAGTCCCATTCTCCACACCCACCAGCCAAGTGTCCCCTTCCCCACCCACCAGCAGTAGTCCCCTTCTCCCCACAACAGCCAGTGTCCCCTTATCCCCACCCACCAGCCAGAGTCCCCTTCTCCCCACCCACCAGCCATAGTCCCCTTCTCTCCCCCCCACCAGCCAGAGTCCCTTCTCCCCACACAGCCAGAGTTCCCCGACCAGCCAGTGTCCCCTTCTCCCCACCCACCACCAGAGCCCCTTCCCCCACCCACCAACCCAGAGTCACCTTCTCCCCACCACCAGGCCAGAGTTCTCCCGCCACAAGCCAGAGTCCCATTCCTCCCCCACCCACCAGCGGAGTCCCCTTCTCCCCGCCACAGGCAGGTCCCCTTTCCCACCCCCCAGCCAGAGTCCCCTTCTCCCAGCCCACCAGGCCAGAGGTCCTTTTCCCCACCACCAGCCAGAGCCCCTTCTCCCCAGCCAGAGTCCCCTTCTCCCCGCCCACCAGCCAGTTGTCCCCTTCTCCCCGCCCACCAGCCAGAGTCCCCTTCTCCCCGCCCACCAGCCCGAGTCCCCTTCTCCCCGCCAACCAGCCAGAGTCCCCTTCTCCCCGCCCACCAGCCAGTGTCCCACCTTAGGATGCAGTAGGTCATACAAGCACGATCCCATCCAGTTCTTGGGTTCTTCATTCAGAACTTCTCCAATGGTATCAGACACGAACAACAGCTTAGCCTGGGAGCACTCGATGATCATCATGAATGCATTGGCAGCCTGGCCACACCCACAGGTAAATATATAATATATGTAACAAATGAAACTCTATTACAGGCAATATAATTGAATGTATTGCGTATCTGATCCTCAAACTCATAACTTCAGCCAGCAGTTGCAGTTGCACACATTTCATTAAATCTCATATAAATATTTTAAGTTAATATTTAAAGTGTTTATAACTTACTAACCCAAAAACGTACTAGTTTATGTAATGATTAGTAAATACTATATTGTTGCTTATTTTTAATGTTTGGTTATGAATTTTTTTAAGCACATTACTTCATAGTAACACACAACTCTAAAATATCACATTAGTTATCATTTATTATTACTATTACTATGATTATCATCATTATCATCATCATCATCATCATCATCATCATCATCATCATCATCATTATCATACAGTCTCACATACAATAGTTAGCCAGTGCTTCATCTGCAAATGAACTGAAAAATGTTAAAAAATATGTAAAAAACAAAACAAAAAAAAAACTTCTGAGAAATGCCACTAATCTGACTGAAGGACCAGAGAGTCCAGAAGTGGCATCAGTGGCCAGCTGCTATAGTGTATTTATGTTGCCAGGTGGGCAGATAAAAATGTTACATATCTATAAGTCATTGACTTTCATATTCACATTGAACAAAAGAAAACATGTAAAAACGTAGAAAATTTAGGATAAAAAAAACACGTAAAAATGTAGAAAATTTAGGATTACTGTAAAGTGCATGAAAAAACCAGCAACTAGTTAAGTATGCACCTTCATTATAGTTCCTATATACAGCCTGAAAAACAAAAAAAAATTTTTTTTTAGATGTATTCTCTCTCTCTCTTTCACAGGCTTTTTTAAAAAAACCATACAGAGCCAAACATTTTTTAATTCTGTATGGTAAAAAAATAAAAAATAAAAAAATAAAACCTGTAAAAGAGAGAGAATAATATATCTAATAAGTAAAAGAAGGCTGCAGAAAAAGAAATAGTGAAAAACAAAAACAAAAACAAACAAAAAAACAACTTTGACATAAGATGTTAAATAGAAGTGCTACGTGCAGCAATGTCAGAAATTTAGAAATGTAGAATGATGTGAACATGGATAAATAAGTGATGCTTATATTTACTCCCCCTCCCTCCTAATGAACATTTCCCCCTCATAAGTAATATTATTTCATTATGGAAGTTTCAACAAGAAAAGCGTTAATAAATGTGAAGAAAAAATTTATTTTTCTTCTTTTTTTTGTCCACAACTGAAATATTTTTGATGCTATTGATGTGAATTACTTATGGTAAGTGAATCCACTCTCTGTTTTCTAATACACACACACCTCCACAAGCAACTGCTTTAGCTCCTCATCTGTCAAAAACCCTGGCTTGTATTCCAAAGAGGAGTGAGGGTCACCACGGAGACCCTTCATGTGATCAACAGTCATCTTGAGGATAGAGAGTTTGTCCAGGCGTCGAGGAACGGCATTACAGGCAGGAATCATCTGGGCTAATTCTGACATGTAACGGTTCATACGCTCACGACGTTTCTTCTCAACCTCGCAGTGCTGGGACTTCCTGTAACATGAACATACCAACACATAGAACTTCCTGTCACATAACTTCCTTTCGCACGATGCCACATCAGAGACACAACTTCTTGTCACATTACGCAACGACTTAAAAAGACAAATGGAAACCACGTCATGACATTAGTCCATGACTTATGCAACAAGTATCATGATGGGTGGTATAGTTAGACACATCGTTTAATCCCCAACCACACTGTAAGCAAAGAAATTAAAACAAACAAACAAAAAAACAACAACAATAAATGCTAGAATTTGTGGTTTGCATTCACTAGAGTAGAGTAGGATAAAACTGTAATCCCCACCCCCTTTTTAAGACTTTCATTTTTTAGAGCTAGAACAAACACCAAAATCGACTATCCAACCTGCTTGACTCTGTACTCACAGACCAGCCGCTTTATTTCCAATCATGCATGACTGCAAAGGAATCTAAATTGGAAATTAGCTGCAAAGCAGCAGTTGAGATTCATGCTAGAAGGGGGAACCAAAATTGGATACCTATAATCTCAATGATTCGGAACCAAATATTCGGTATATGGCATGTAACAAAACAAGACAACCTCACAAGTATGAATATACTCACAAGTGATATCAGATATCCCAAGGTCTACATCAAAGAACCAATCAAATTACAAAACTAAACAAAACACAAAATAACACAACCAAACTACAAACTTAGATAAAAATACTTTGACACACTTGTGAGGTAAAGGGTCAACATTAAAATAAAGTGTCACAATATCCAAAGATGCCACTCCTCTCCCCACACCCCCACCACACCACTTACTTCTCTTCTGTGCTGAGTTTACTACCAGATCGTAACTTCCCGTCTTCATGATCTGATCCATCATCCAGGTCCCTACACACACACACACACACACTCAAATGCAAGTAGACACACTGTTGTGGTTGTCACCAGCTTTGTGATAATGAAGCCACCACTGTTACCATGACAACACCTATGACCACAGCTTTTGAAAGCATAGCAGAGATTACTGTGGGAATGAAGCACCAAAGGTGCGAACCCTCAGCGCTATTAAACACTACCTATCTAGTACAATATAATCTCCTTCCAAAAGAAGGTGAGGTATCAAAATAGCTCAACCAATGAAAATGGTACATGGAAACGCTGTCTTCATAAGAGAAGAAGCTAAACTAGCCAGAAACACTTACCTGCATACATTTTCAACGCGAAACTTCACTTCTTTCAACTCCGTTAACTTCCCCGGAGTAACGCTTAGAGCCTGAGCATAAAGCTAAGTACACCGCTGGCTGCAGAAATTATTTGCTCACGTGATTATGACGTGACGTTAGGGGGCGTTGCCCATAAAAGCTGGTACCTACGCGGAGTTGAAAGCTTCGCTTTTTCTCAACGAATAGCCCGAAATTAAAAAAAGTAGCACAATAAAAGGTCTTAAATCTTCGTCCTGAGTAAGTTCATACCTAAATCAACTGTTAATTGTCAGTAATCTCCAAAATCAGAGCGTGACAGACAGACAGACAGACAGACAGACAAACAGACAGGACGACTACTATAACCCTCTCGCGCATGCGCGCTGAGGGTTAATAATTACAGATTTAGTAGTTGGAATGAGAATTCAGTAGCTGGAATGGTTTAATCCAGGGATGAGAATCAGGGTTGCATAACAAATCAGGAAGGGCAAAAACAACTTAATATGCAAAACTATGCTGATTTCATGTTGCTAAGTCAAAGCAGCACTGTGAACAATTTCTAGAAGGGGGTTAAATGAAGCCCTGAGACACAGTGTTGACTGACATAATTTCATAATTATGATTGAGTCTTTGAATGGGAAAAACTGGCCACAATGAAGTCAATACATCCTGTCCACCCATTCAAGGTTTCATACTGGGAGCTATTTTTAGGCCTTTTAGAAAAAGATCATGCTCTCCTATTATGACCTTAATGGTTACATTTGACACTAAATTTTCATTAATTTCATGGAAATCATAAGCACCCCCTGAAATTTCAAAAATGTTAATGAGATTAAAAAGTACGGTTTAATCAATTTGGATATAGACATTGATAATACAGACTATACTATGTCTTTAACACCCCCATCTCCTGACCCCCTTGAGCAGTACTAGTCCCTGTGACCTGCTTCATTTTATTAGAGAAGACAAAAAATTAACTCCAATCTTTACTTTCCCAGTAAACATCTCACATAGCTCATGTACACACCACACCCCATCCCACCATGTGAATCGCTATCACTCACAGCTTAGCCCTCTTGGGTGGGGGGGCTTTCTCAGGCTTCCTCGTCTGCTCCACAGCAGGCTGAGCCAAACCGCCACCAGACGCGTGACCACCACCTCCAGCCACAACATTGTGGAAGCTTGCCGGGATGTTGCCAGGAAATGGCTGCTGTTGCTGTTGTTGGGGCCTCATGCCAGGCACTCTGGGCATGCCTGTCACACCCTGAGGAGGGAAATTGTAACTGGGCAGCATCGGAAAACCAGCCGATCCTTGTGGGGCCATCATGGGGGACATAGTTGGAGTCACATGACCTGATCGGTTGGCCATGTGATTCATCCTCTTGTTGGACATGTCTATTAGCTGTAAAATAATAAAATAAATAGAACATAATGATTTCTCATAAGAGACAAAACCAAACAACATAAAAGCATAGTATTCACAATGATAGGCGAGAGAGAAGACTAATCAAATACAAAACAATCTCACAAATTATATGATGCAATAAAACTGAAGTTAATTAAAAACAAGAGTTTTGAAAAAAAAAAAAAAAAAAAAAAAAAAGAGAGAGAGAGAGAAAATAAACAAGTTGTGGGTTTAGCTGGTGCTTTAGAAGTATTAACGCAAAAACTGACGCCCACCATGCCCAATGAAGGGTAGAGATCATGAAATCACTGGGTTGAATCTTCCACCATCTTGTCTCTGCTACAATGACAAGGTCAAGTGCTTTACATGACTCCCTCCAAGCATGTCCTATGTCGGGTCCACTCAGGAATCTCCCCACAAAAGTGACCGGATATTTATATAACAATTAGAGGTACCTTGTTAACATACATGCAAACATACGTACAGCTCCGAAACTAACACTCATTTGAACACAGTGGGTCTGAAATCCTTCTCAAATAATGTTCAGACAAGAGAAAAGTGTTGTTTTTTTTAATGTGGAGAATTGTCTTTATCCAAGCTACAATGAAATCATCTAAAGACATTCAGAATAGAGTCACCACTGGTTAGGAAACAACCAATAAGTAAACTGTGGCTGCATGAGTGTGACATGCCAGTACAATAAAACAAGTATATAACTTTAACAATGGAAATGATGAAATGTGTACAGTCTCAAAGTTTTGCTTCATTGAGTTAAACTGCTTTGTTGCTTTAGTAGGCCTGTGTGTGTATCGGCAAAGAAGCGTCTACAAGACTAAAACAAAATGAATAACTAATGATATTCCTGTACCAGATGTATCACATAATTCCATTGGACTGTTACTCTAAGAAGAAGAAAAAAATCAGAATCTTCTCCTGAAATTGTCTCTGAATCATTCCAGTAATGAGAAACCCACATAGGAATGTGAGATGCCAAACTCACAAAAAACTTATTATTTCTGGATTTTCAAATTAAACCTTGGTCACTGGTGACTGATTACGTATGCACAAGTATCAATTGTTGAATTTTACATTTTAAGTAATTTCCGTACACGAACACAACATCACATCATCGACTATATTATTTAAAAACATATAGGATGATTGCTTGACCATTTGACAATTAAAAAAACATCAAGTGGCACCACCACTAATGTGTTGAATGTTTCATTTTACATGCACCAGTCCTACTATTATGAGAGTAACTTAGTGATATACAATGATCTCCTAACACAAAGACTGACACAAACTTTCACCAATCACTTTAAATTTTACACATATTGTTTTACTCCAGCCTGCATGAACAGTGGCAGTTCACACTGACACCCAGTCTCTAATAATAGTCCTGATGCCAAGCAAAAAGCCTGCCAGTGATGCTAATGCCACCACCACAAGCTTTGTGTACAAACTACCTGCCACTCACTGTACTAGCTATTTATGTGTGGTCCAATGAACAGCATGATTTTATTTGTCATCAAACAAAGCTAATTGGCAAGCAAACCCGAGGTTTTGGCTCACCCTAAACACAATACAAGAAGAGGTCTCGAATTCTCAAAAGTAGTGAGCGGTGACCCTTCATTAATAGGCTATTTAAAGTAGTCGAGATTACACTATGTACACACAAGCTAAACATGAAAAAGCTAAACCACCCTCAATAACTACAAGGTACAAGCCCGACCATATCACACACACCTATCACTTACCGAGTAAAGAACAGAACTGTTGAAGTTTACCGGATGAGAGCCTCACTCTCAGTAGTCGCCGCTTTTCTTCAATTCGCTGACTAGAAAGAAAACAGAGCAGACCTCTTTAGCTTACGTTGTTAGCCATTAACAAACTAAACAGTACGAATGTTTCGCTAAAATTCTAGCTTGTTACCACACTATCATGCAATTACGCTGACTCAGCAGCACCAAACCGTTCACGTCACACAGCTCGTATTTTGCGTAATATTACGTATTCATACTTGCATTGCGGTTCGCTTACAATGCTAGAATTATGGGCCACACAAAAATACTGGTCACAATGCAGTGCCAGGTTAGTGCAATGAGGACTTTGTCAAGACAGAATCAGTAATATGCAGTAGTATTAGATAATGCTGTGATAAATATGATACTATAACAATCAATGAAAAAAGAAGAAGATTTAATCGGCTTCCTCTGGAAGTGAGGACTTTTTCCGCTTTTTTTTATGCATCTTCTTTGTAACGAGTTCTCCAGTAAGTGACAATACCTCCCCACTGGTGGGTACGTTAATAGCAACAACTCGAAACTTCACCACTGCACCTTCCTCAAGATGTCTGTGTCTCTTACTAACTCCATTCTTTTTAGACAAAGAGGCTATGTCTCCCGTTATGATAGAAACATTAAAGCAGTCGTATGCCAAACAACCTATGTGGTCCACACCCATCTTATTTACCGTGCCATAGAGCACGCCTCCCAGAAGGGGACGAAAGACATAAGCAGTGTAGCTTATGTCCAGGTGAATGTGGGGATGCTCGTCATAGATTCTTCCCTTGCTCTGCAGAACCACAGGCTTTGAATAGGACAGCATCACTCCATGAAGTTGTGGGGAGTATGACAACACCTTGTTGTTGAGGTGCTCTATGACTCCTTCAGCTATCCTGCCCACATAACTTGGGAGGAGCGATATGTGCTCAGAAATACGAACTGATCTAAATGCTTGGTCACTCTGGACTGCAGGGCAGGGAATTAGCTCAGGTAAATTTAATTCCATTTCAGCTTGACGGGATTATTTCTTCTGACACTGACATAAGGTGCCATGGATTGCGTTGGCTTAACATATTTTGTTGTTACCTGAGGTCGTCGCTCCTGCGGGGGGGATACAACGGCAGTGCACGTGGGCTAAGACCTTCCTCTTTGTGGCTCCGTAATACGTATTGAAGATGGTGAGTTTTCTATCTGTGTTAATCTTGTCATTACAGGCAGTAAAGCCAGAGTGGTGGCAAAGTTGAGGTTCCTGCTGTATGTGAATCTATAGGTTTCCAAATTAAGAAAAACTAGGAAGCTTCGCGGGCATGTCAGTCACGGCCACGGACGTATCGGTACGATTTATATGTCTTAGAACTTATCTGTAGGTGAAAACCTTGAAGGGAAAGTGGGTCAAAATGGATTAGTAATATCATCAATAAATTCACTTAGGTGTGCATTATTTAAAAGGGGCTGCCAGGTGTTCAGTTATTCTCGAAAGGTTCACCTGAAATAACCCACAATATTCAATCTTGAAACTAGGGGTAGGTTTAACACTGGTTCCATGTGCTGTAGCATTTAGGACAAGTGTATATTATGACAATTTATGATTAAGCAACTTGCAGGACAAAGCTGCTGGTAGCAAAAATAGGATATTGAAGTTATCGAGTAAATAAAGGCTTCCATAGTACCAATATTGATTGTGCTTGACTGAAGTGATAATGAAAGCCGTTTGTACTGAGTTCCAATGAGGTGCGAGGACTAGGGATTGTAATTGTGGTTTTCACCAAATCTGTTGTTGATATTGTCTATAAGAATGGCTGATAAAGACCGAACACTTAGATATATTCGCATACGTGGGTAGAGATATACTCAATAACTGGTATACAATGCACAGAGTATAACAAATGAAAATATCAGGGGATTAATTTCAGTACTGTTTATAACTGGAAAAGTCTTGCTAAGGCAGACCATTTACCAATAATTACCCTATGGCACTCCTCGTAGAGAAAGTTGAGGTTATTGCTATTGCTTTTAGGTTACAGTCGGCAATCTCACAAGAGGAAGTCTAGGCGTTGTGGGAGATAAAAAAACAAAAAAAAACATTGAAGTTGTTGAAATATAATGCCCTTTCTTTGTTTCACATGATTGTTGTGTTGTATGGTAAAGGGAAACACAGGAAGCATCCTGGAGGAAGAGGAAATGCTGGAGGCCAGCATCACCACAGAATCAATTTTGACAAATAGTAAGTTCTGACATGATATTGTAAGGTTTTAGAGTAGCATTGAACAATTGGTGTCTCTTAACTGAGATGTTCCATGAAATATATCTGATCATTCGTAAAACATACGGTATGACACACATGGACCGTTTTCAAGTCATTGAGATTGAAGTTTGCTAAAAGAAAATATTGTGAGGTTAGAAAGTAAGCTGCCCATGGCCATCTAGCGCAAAAAAAAAATTTTTTTGACTTTTTTTAATTTTTATATAATATACTAAGAACTTTCATACAACTGTATTACCTTTGGGAAGTGGCAAGGGTACTTATAAATTCTTTATGGAGCTCTTATTTCCGAGCCATATTAGTAATTTGTTCCTGTAACTTGCTACTTTGTAATTTTAAGTGTCAATTTCAAGTATGGTAAGATTAGTCGTACTAACACAAGCTATAGTGACATTTGTGCGGCATCTTTGGGTAGACCACGCCTCTGGAATGTGTCAGCTGGGCAGCTTGAATGTGTATAAGCTAGAGCACTTCCAAGCGTTGAAATACCAAAGTTTAGAATACTAGTAATCAGTGTTCAGTGTGATATGTTTAGTAAGCTAGTAATCAGTGTTCAGTGTGATATGTTTAGAATACTAGTAATCAGTGTTTAGTAAGCTAGTGGTTCACACTCGTCATATTAACTCGTAGTATTTCCTTCTTTCTCTAGCCATCCAGGGTACTTCGGTAAAGTGGGCATGCGTCATATCCATTTGAAGAGAAACAAGTATTTTTGCCCGACGATAAATTTAGACAAGATTTGGTCTTTAGTGTCAGAGCAAACTCGCCAGCAGTACAAAGACAAAACAGACAAGGCCCCCATCATTGACGCCGTCAGAGCTGTAAGTGATACTGTATTATTTCCCCGAACACACACAACAAACGACATAGTTGATTGGACATTTTTTACATTGTCACTCTTCCTTGTTCATGATAAACATCATTCCAATTAACTCCAGTTAACTTGTTGCTTTTTACTTTACTGAAACGTATGGTATCATAGCAAAATGGGGTTTGAGTAGCGCAACTAGTAAAAGGTTTCTTTTTATGATCTTAAAGTGGTGAATTTTGTAGCGGTCATTAACTTGTGTCATGTGCTCGAGGGATGCAGTAGTAATTAATTGATAGTAGCATATGTAGGCTTGTGTTGCATCAGGTAAATGTCTTGTGGGTTATGGGGGCTTATATCTGGAGTGTAGTTCCAGTTGTATAGTATTTTATAGTGGCATTATAGAGTGGTGTGGATGTGTGTATAATTATTCAATGTTGATTAACTTGATAGCTGTAGCAATGACCTGTGCTGAGCTTGTAATTATGAACTTTTTTTGAGTAGTGTGGTTGCTTAAAAGTGATGATTGTATGTCTTCCTTAGGGCTACTACAAGGTCCTTGGTAAAGGATATCTTCCAAAACAGCCAGTGATTGTAAAAGCCAAATTTTTCAGTCGGACAGCAGAAAGAAAAATCAAGGAAGTTGGCGGAGCTTGTGTGCTGGTGGCATGAACAATGTGACTTTTGATTGGTTGTGCTGCCTCTTTTGTTTCTCATTGTCTGTACATTCCATCATTACTGTTTGGGGGGAAAATTTTTTGATGCAAATAAGTATGGTTTGAAATGAACTTTTCGTGGTGTACACAATTGAAATTTCAATGATGCTTGGCTTGTTGGTTAATGCAGTTTTAACAAGGTTTTGGTTGGTGGGGTTAGTCCACTCAGCAAGCAAGCAGGATAATTTTGATAGATGTGATGATTCAAGTAAACTTGTTAAATACGTTCTTTACTGTTAAACTTTTCATCTTGGAATGTGGTGCAATGTAGTAGTGCAATTACAGCTTCACCTTCACAGACCTAATTGGATTGGTCTCAGACTAGTGCTCCGTACTACACAGAGTTGTACTCTTAGAGGCCACGCATTGTTTATCCACAAATCTGTGTGATGCTAAAAAAGTCTCTTGAGGTTTCCACTTCCGCTGTTGAAATATCGCTCCAAAACTATCAGTATAAATATACATGAAATGTACATTCAAACATTTGGTTCTCAAAATAGTAAATTTGTCAATACAATTATATGGTACAAATTCTCCTAATGATGATGGTGACCATGGTGATGGTGCCCAGGACCGTGGTGATGGGGGCCGTGGTGAGGACCGGGTCCACCATGGTGATGGTGGTGATTATGATGAGCTAGGTCATGGGCCACATCTGCTTTGTGGCCAGCTTGCTCTGCCTGGTGATGCTTTTGTTGAGACTTAGCCTGTGGATACGCAATTAAAAAAAATATCAATGAGGCTTTAGTAGCAATTTAAATAGTGTCACCCCCCCACTTAATGCAAAAAAAATTTTTACCTCCAAATGAATGGCCTGCCCAATATTTCCATGTAGTGCTGCATTCACTGCTTTAGTGTGCAGCCTAGCTTCCTGCCTCTCTAGACGTTCCTCTTGCTGAAAATAAGGATAATCTGAAATGATAATTCTGAAAATTAATTAATATACCCTTTCAGCTTTTCTTTCTTCCCTCTTCCAGTGTCCAGCCATTATTATTTGATGTATTAAAATTTGATTTACAAAAAATAACTCAATTGAACTAATCACGAGTCACATGAGGATTTTATGAATATTGAGTGTTATCGATGCGCATGCGTAAAATGTGACCACACCCAGTTGGAGTTGCAACACGGCGTGTAACGCCGTTTGGTGGTAGTGGTGGCACGCAGAAGTGTGTAGCGCAAACTGGGCGGTGCGCGTAGTAAAAAGTATTATATAAAAACATAGTGGGCATTGATTAGAGACACTCTAATTGTCAGCCATCATCGGCTCATCTTCGGAGCTTCCTGCTCCTCCTCGCTATATTTCTTTGTGTCGTTGGCCGTTTTTTGTTATGCTTATCCATTAAGAAAGTCCGGCTAGAATGAGCGAGTCGTCATACAACACTGGTACTAAGAAAAAGACGAAGAAAAGGAGAAAGGGCAAGAATGTAGGAAAGGGACCCGGTGGCGCACCCAAACTTCCCGAGGAGAGTGCCACAGACATGCCGAAGGTGTGTTATTTCAGAATGTTAGTAGTAGCTTGTGTTCCCAGCGGTTATATGGGCTGCAGGGTAATAGCTCATTAAATGGCTGTGCAATATTCGTAGTGACAAGTGTTTTTATAGTTTGTGCTAGTGTGTGGTTAGTATGGTACTTAGTGTGTGCCTTATAATTATTATGATGAATGTATTTCAATACGGCTGAGGTTAGTCACTTTTAGATAACTTGTAGTTTTCTTACTCGAGGCTAGTAGAATAAGGCTTCTTAATTAATTATTACTTTGTCATTGTAATGTCATTTTATGGTTAGGGTAGTAATATTATAAGTTAGTTGTGGATCCAGAAATGTAACTTTCCATGGAAAGTGAAGTTGTCTTGTGTTTGACAACTCAGTTTTATAATAAACCATTCTTATTAGACTTAATTTCTGACAAGTCTATGTGGTTGATCTGATCAATTCACTTATAGGCCTAATTTTTTTTTTCAATCAGATTTCTAGATGGATCATCATTTGTGAGACCATTATCAGTTTCTGTTGGCAGACAACAAATAAACGATTCATAGCTTGCATTCATGTCATATCCAATCCTGTAGTTTCCCTTATTGAATAAAACAAGCACATCAATATCTTTTCATTATTTGGCAATGCCCCGGGAACACAAGTTTTATTTTAATATCACACGGTGGGCCCTTTTCATTCACATCAATGTTGCAAGCACACCAACTGTAGAACAATACTGTTAAGTCGTGAAGTTAAGACCAGATTGGGTTTAACAATTGGAGTAAGTGCGAAGTTATCATAGGCATACAAATGAGGGATCAGCCGCGATAAACGTAATATTATCTTGCGTTTTCCTGTTATTCAAAATAGAATTTCACGAGTTTCTTTGTGGCTGGGTTATTGTATATCAACAGTAGCAACTCACTTACCAAATACAGCTGTTGAACAGCCTCTCTGACCTGGCTACTTGGACCATAGGACTAGGCACACCCACAATTATATCTCAACACATATCTAATTAAGATTGGCCAGGGGCCCAATACACTACTAATGGAGGGACATAAGTAATAAGTTGCAAACTGTACCCAAATGATCCTAATGACAACAGCAATTGTTTATTTAATGTTGTTGTTTTTTGAGGCTGCATACAGAGACTGAATTTTGGGGGAAATAGGATTTTAATATTTTAAGGGGAAAGCATGCACGGCTACTTAATTGGATGATGAAAGTATCGATAATTGTTAATATTTTGTTTTCTTTGTGTGTAAAGTTGTCACTTATTGAGAGCGCTCTTGTTGGAAGATGGTGGCCATAGGCACCCTACTGTGCGGCCAGCTAAGGAGTGCTGCCTAACAAGCCTCCATTCAGGTGTGAATGGCTGCTACGATATGTGGTCACAACTCATGGTTCGGCAGGTGTAGGCTCCAAACATTGCTGCTTTTATTTATTTATTTTATTTATTTTTTAACTGAACTCCCACTCTGATAGATGTTCTGCCGGTAGTAAGGTGCAGATAAGCCAGACCTATTGTCACCTTGGAGTAAAGCACCTTTCCTTGGCTGTACACAGAGAGACCAGATGACCTGGAGCATACTAATTGGTTGTATGCAAGGAAATGTAGGCAGCACTAAGTTTGAACAACATCTATTACTATTGACCAGTTCGTGGCTATGCTGGGCAGAGCATATTGTTACTGAGAATTCTGAAGTGGTGCATACTGATTACAAGTTTGTTGGTGTGTGGGTGGCTAATGCTTGTATATTTGTGGACTCTGGTGGTGAATTTTGTGGTTTGTGTCAACATTTATAGGTAGTTTAGTTAGAACTGATCAGCTTGCTTGGCATGGGCTTGTCAAGTTTACGCTATCTTGTGAAATATACTAGCTGATCAAAAACCTCTTTTTTCAGGTGATTGGTTATTGCTCGAGTGTCTGTCTTACATAAGTGGACAAATTCAACTTTATTTTTTACATATTTAATTTTATTTTGAGTTGTGAAGAGATTTGTACACTGGCACAACTACCTGTACTAGATTAGAGCACGAACAGAAGCATGGACTGAATGCTTGTTGTTGACTGTCATACATGCATAGGTGATAGGGTGGGTATGTCGGCACATGCATGTGTATGGACATGTGTGTGTATGGACATGTGTGTGTATATATGCACGAGTGCGTATCAGATTGTGAGTGGGGTTTGTTTGTTGTATGAAGTGATGGGTTTATGTTAGAATGCTGTGGGAGGGAGGAAGAAAGAATGGATAACCCACTCATCTAGTCATCACAAACTTGTGGTGATCTGATGGTATTTTGATGCAAGCTTTACTGTCTGTGGCTAAGTGCTTATTATCATCATTTTTATTATTATTATTATGACTATGATTATTATTATTATTTATTATTATTTATTATGGGAGTAAAGCTTTTCATTTGGCTAAGATCTTCATCATGGTCTGCAGACGTATAACTGTAGTAGTGTGTTGTGACATCGAGTCTTGTAATAACAGGAGAATGTGTTTGGCTGCATGTCTGCATGCAGTGTCTGTAGTATTTATATTGCCCGTACATTGTGTTGCTCTGTCACTGTGTTCTCCTATTTATTTTTTATAGCAAGTATCTGAGGAAGACCCTGTAATTACAACTGTGAAGTGCCCTCGCTGCAAAGGGTTGTTCCGTCAGATGATGATGCAGAATGGACTGTCAGCATTAGAACCAAAAGTAAGAGTAACTCGTGAAGATGATACATAAGGTGGGGGTGTGCACAGGATTTTGAAGATCTCTTGGGCTAGTTATTTTTTTCCCCTTGCCTAACGTGACATTTGTACAGCACTTACAATTAAAAAAGCATTTCAGTGCAACGGGTAGGTAAATTGCTTGTAAATTATGTTTAAATTTCCAGTCTTCTTTCCCATTTATGAAGGATTTATGGTCCAGTTTTAAAAAAAAAAAATTTTTTTTTATAATCAAAATGGTACAATTAATGCAAGTGTTCTTCGGGACCAGTATTCTTTTTCATTATTTTCCCTTGATGAATTTTTTTTGTCACGTTATGATAAGAATACTGATGCTCAGATCTCATTGATTCTTACACCTATTCCCTCTCCTTTTTTCTCCTCCCTTTTGGTATCTTTTTATTTATCTCAGTCATCGGCCAAGTGGATGTGCCCATCTTGCCATCAGCTGGTAAAGGGTGGCGATGATGGTAGTGATCATACTGGGAGGAAGTCCCCACACATTATGGCGACCAAGGACTCTGTAGGTGTGGCTAGCAATGGCGGATGCAACTGCACACCATGTGTGGTCAAAAGGTAATGAGCATGTAATGGTATGACGAAGCATTTGTTGATCTGAAATTTTTCTGATTTTTTTTAAATTGTGGTCCAATTCTAACACTTGTAATCAGCCTGTTAGAATGTTTGTGAACCAGCTACTGTCCTGATGGTGAAATACAAAGTTGTATTGAAGGAGAGTATGACTAATTATTTTTCTATAGTGGGTGGGGTGAATGAGGGAGGTCGTGGGGTGAATGAGAGAGGTCATGGGGTGAATGAGGGAGGTCGTGGGGTGAATGAGGGATGTTCGTTGTTGAAGAGGGAGGTCCGTCGGTAATGAGGGTTTCTTTGTGCTGTCCCTGCGCGCTTTTGGGTTGCCTGCGGGCGTCTTGTCGTGGGATTGCCTGCGGGCCGGTCGTGGCTGCCTGCGGGCGTGTCTGGGGGTGAATGAGGGAGGTCGTGGGGTGAATGAGGGAGGTCGTGGGGTGAATGAGAGAGTTGGATTTTGTAAGAAAGAATGTTGCCATTACTCTCTTGTTTCTCTCGTGGCTTATTTTTCCTAATTTCATGGGTGAAGGTCACACATGTATGTCCATGAAAGGACAGCTGTTAGTCTGTGAACCTGGATAGAACAGTACCTCATGGTGCCTTTGCAGGATTCAGAGGCCATAGTAAGCTAGTTGAAATTACTGTACACCAGTGCACCATGTCACAACTGTTTCTCTGCTGCACCCATACTGCCAGTGACTACAACTAATATCCAGACTGGGTAATGAGACTTTATGAAAAAGTTATCATACTATTATAATTGGGGAGTAGAGTACTGGCACATGTCACTGATGTCAATTCTATTCAGCACAGGTATATACATCCTGAAGTGGCATCAGAATCTCGGTTATGTTTCAGAAGGGCTATATTGAACTGGGTGTCTTTACTAATCAGTGCTACTATCAAAGTTAGATATCTAGTTGATTTAGCAGCAATTCTCTATGTCTCTAGTATATTAGTTTTGAAGCAGAGTATATAACTAGTGAAAGGCTAAACATATGCTCTATTATATTATATGTATGTATACACACCCATTTTTTAAGTCTCTTTTACGTCTCTGTGACCTATTAATGCCACCATGTGTGAATTTGAAGGAAAAAACAACATTTAACAGCCAATACCGGGTTATTTTCAGTTAAGATTGTGACTGATTATGTGCAACTTGGTAGACTTGAAAACTCTTATATATCTCATTTAAAGAAAAGTCAACAGTTTACTGTAAACTGGTAAAGTAACATAGAATACAGTGCTGACAACTTATATACCATTTTATTGTGTTGGATTTAATATCATGTGAATGTGTGATGTTCTCTCACACACACACGCTTGCTGATGCCAGGGAGAATGCAGTGAGTTCAGAGGTGGAGAATGATGCTCAGGTGACTCAGCGACACTGGATGGAGATAAGACAGATGGTCCGTGCTATCTACAGGGAGAACATGTCCCTTGCCAGTAAGCCACATGGTTTATTCCTGATAGTTCACCCATTGATGTGGGTTTCCTCAGATACACAAACTATCCGAGTATTCTTCATGTTTGGCCACTGAGTTCTTAATGCCCCCCTCCCTCCCTCCCTCCCTCCCTCCCTCTTCCATTTCCCCTCAACTGTTCTCCCCATTTTACTTTTTCAGATTTTGCTTGTTCTTTATTCTTGCATTCTGCTGTTTATAATTGGTCATAATAATATGGATCTTCTGCATACATAATAGATATCAGAATGAGAAGTATCTCCTGTACATGAGCACATCTCCATTGCCTGGTTCTGAGTCTAAATATTTTTTTGTTAATAAAAAGCCGGGCTAA
>WLWD01006294.1_pt1 | contig 96476 bp, 70 predicted proteins | sample 6712731 | NCBI WGS metagenome assembly WLWD01 (sample SAMN12718690, study PRJNA576275) | sponge metagenome | isolation source: marine sponge | host: Mycale hentscheli | place: New Zealand: South Island, Marlborough, Capsize Point | collected 2014-11-01
GAAGATGTGAGAGAAGTCCCTCACCCTCATCAAAATCCTCACAAGGAGTCCGAGAACTGTTTAATCAACTTAATTACTTAATTGGTGAAGTGGCCTTGATTGGTGTTTCCTGGCTATGTTTCCATGTAATGTTACCAGTAACAGTGTTTGGCTGCTTAGTGATTTGATTTCTATGTCATGCACATCATGATACTGGGCACGTGCACAGTTTTCTATATTATGGCTTTGCACATGTCCAGGGAGTTAGTCTGCATTTATTGGGTTTTTAATGAGTTAACCTCAGACAACCTGGTGCTATCTAACTGTGCCTTAAGAGGCCAATAGCTAGCTATACCTAATCTTGAAGAAGAGTAGCATGCCTACTCTTTTTCCATATCTATAGTCTTACTACATCCATTAGTTAACTACTTAATGCCTTTGATGAAAACAGGGACGTGCAGCCTGGGTTTGTGTCATGTACATGGAGTCAGAGCTTTGATCAGCCATTATGATATTAAACTGCATTACTAGCATTGGTATCTTTGTCCGTATAATATTTAAAAAAAATTCTGTTGGGAGGAGCGGGTGGGTCTGGTTGCACCCCCCTTCCCTGCTTTGATCCTGGCCACTGGTGAAACACCAAATTTGTAAACAAATTTTGAAGACAGATGTCTGGCATTTACTTCTGCCGTGATAAAATCTTGTAAAGCAGTGAGCTTTATGAAGTAGTGTTGAACCTTGGAACTTGAATAGAGCTACAAAATCAAATAATCTCACAGCATCATCACTCTAGGAACTGTTCACATTTACTACAGGATATGGGTTCACAGATTGCTGGTGTCACAGCGCATTTGGTCCGCCCACGTATTTGGTCGGGTTGAACTGGCCAAATCCGCTTAGCGGATTCGATCCTACCTCCGCAGATTTAGTCCGGGTAATTATTAAAACTCTGTAGCATGTAAACTTGAATGCCTGGTGCGAATACATCGTTAATGCCATTGCTATGAAACATTTCAATATATTTCATGTTTACTGCTCGTCAAAACTTAACTGCAGGTTAGATGGACAAATATTAACATAAACAATACCCTACTCTTACATGATGGTCAATACTCCAAATTAAGTATTCTTGTTTTGCTTGTGTTTTCTTTTTTTGCTTGGATTTTTCAATCTAACCTTAACCCAAAAATTTTGGTAGCAGTTCCAGTTTACAGTTTCCTGAGAAAAAGTTAAAATGGCAACATATCCAACAGCTGTATATTACGCATCAGCTGTAGGTTATGAAATGCTGCTTACGAAATTGGAAAACAATTTAATAAGAATAAATGTTACCTTCTTATGCATGGCTCACACAAGCCTAGCACTTGAAAAAAAATTTAGTATGTAAATGTTAGAGCTACATATCAAATGATGTATCAACTTCAGATTATCAGAATATACAACAAAATCATCTAACAACCAGAAATCATTAATTCACTCCTTAATAATATATTTAGGTTTTGTAAGTTAATTATAGTATCAAAATTTTGGCAAAATTGAGAGCTATGAATCTTGTGGTGGTATGTTACATACTGTAAGCTGAGATACGACCAAAATAACTTAAAACCACAAAACTGTTATTGTCAACTTGTACTTATTAAAAATGCTGACTGAGGTCCAGAGTAAAGAAATTCATAATGTTGGAAGACTTAGAAGTCAGAGCAAGTTTAAAAGTGAGATTTTTGCAATACTAATCAATTCCATAATGGTTATTATGGGTCTCCACCCCTTATTGCTACCATTGCTGTGGGCCATCCTCCTATTATATAAAGCATTACCAACAGTTGATATAGCACAGTGATAGTCAATCTTTTAGTGATAGCACAGCTATAGTGGTATCAACTAGAGGCAACTATGGGTACTGGAGAATACACTTTGAAATACAGAGTGATTCTGACTAACTATGGAACAATTATCAAACAATGTGAAATGAAGACCATCCTACTGCTTCATGAACTGTTCAGTAATGGCTTACTGACTGACCAACAGCACTCTTATTATCTCATATCCAGTCTCAACTTGCCATGTGGTATTATAGTAGCAGAAGTTATAAAAATAGTTAAATCCAAAATTAAAGAAAGCCAGAGTTACTGGGACCTATTCTTCAAAGCAGAGTGATCTTCACCATTTAGCTGGTATTTTGGAAAAAGAACTAGATAAGAAAACTGCTAGTCCTGTAGAAGGTGAGTTGTATGAGTAGAGTAGGTGGCTAGAATTATGAACTCAACAATACTATAGAGTGCAAAGCATGCTATTTATAATTTCTTTTTACAACCACTGCAGAAAATTTTTTGAATGATCTAATATTTTGATCAATATTTTGAGCCAGCAAGCAAGGGACAAACATAGGCCAGATGACACAAACAGTAAACAATTAATTAATACCTTCACACATGACTGAACATAAGGACAAACATGCATTCACACTTCATTCACACATTATCCTCACACACTTCATTCACACATTATCTTCACACAAACACACCCTTATACTCAGCTACAGTTTACAATAAACTAATCCAGCTCTGTCCAGTACAGTTGTTGTTGTCATAGTTGCGGTTATGGTTTAAGCCACTCTGCTATTCAGTTCTTCAACTCTTCCAGCCATTAGCCTGGAACTCTACTACATTGCATCACATCTCTTCTTCATTGCATATTTTTCTTGAATACTATTCGACTTTCTATTATTTTACTCATCATAGTATTATCATCCTACTTTGATTCAATGTGGTTTCACTGCTGTCAATTTTGCTTGGAATGCCACAGTGGAGAAACAATTTCTATTGCTGGTCACATAATGGACAATGAATATCTGTTCGTGTAGCAATTAAAAACCTGGGCATTAACTTTGTACATGGACATTTATATATATCAGAGAAATGGACAGAGTGGGCACTTTTGTGATAATGTATGCTTACCCTGTAGACTGCAATAATAATAACGATAATCGGCAAGCAAGTGAAGCTAGTGAGTTCAGCTGCCATCAATTCTTGTGCCAACATCGTGAGAATCCTAATGAATTAAATTTTGGGCCTATAAAAGCTGGCTATCCTTGGGGTAGATGTGAGGACTTGAAATTTAGTTTACCTTGTCGATCAACAACACATAGTCGACTATGAGACCTATCATAAGACTGCACTAACATATTACTATCGTCATTACACGAGCACAGCTGGATCACTAAAACTTACCACTTCAAAAGCATAGGAGACTATAAGAGCTCCTGATAAAATACTGCTATTACATGGAGTGCACTGTAACCTCAAAAGTGCTGTTAAATTTCAACTTCAGTGTGAGTGTGAAGCTAGAGGTGAGAAACCAAAAAATATACCCATTCATTCAATGGTATTGCTTTACCTAACCGTTAAAGCTCATGGATTATTCATGAATAAACACCGTCTATGCTGTTGCTACTAACATCTGGTGTTATGCGTGAGCGGGTGTAAGGCACCCAGGACAGAAACGATTAATCAAGCGACAATCGAATGACCAGCTATCGAACACACTACTCAATTGTAAGGCCTAGCTATCACCTAAGAACTAAGCTATGAACCAGACAGCACTTCTGTCACTACTAAGCTCAGCCTATCTAGACACAATGCGACTGACTAACTACTACAATGACTAGAACACTGACTGTAAGACAGAGATTTCTACTAGCGAGGGAGCAGAGATCTTGCACTAGAACTGTTGCTGCACAAGGACAGCTAGAGAGAGAGAAGACAACTTTGATTTTCACAACTGTAATACTACTACTACACAAGAACTACACTACAAGAGTATATGAAGGGAGTGACCAGAACCAAGTAAACAGTGGGTTTGTATGAGGTAAGTTTAGAATGGAATGCATGGGAAAGAACAAGATGGTGAATGTCTAAATGACAGTTAATGAATACAATTAACTAGAGTTAATGGAAGGGAGGTGCCAGACTACCTGCTATGTCCATGCGCACGCGGCAAAAGCTACATGCATGAGGTTAGCGCACGAAGCAGAGGGTGAGAGAAGCCAGCTAAGAGAGATATCCACTGAAATCACTGCAGTAGCAACATAGTTTTTCAGTTACATAGCTTTGTCATGGAAGGTAGTACCCAAGGAGAGTTACAGAGGGAAAGTGCTGAGTCGCATCCCTCCTTCACCAAAGCCAAACTAGATTGGATTGATAGAATGATTGCCGCTAAACTGGAAGCAACCTGAGATACCTGCAGGGGCCCTACTCTCCTTGGAGGTCCCCCTGGAGAGGGACCAGCCACTCCGTCAGATCTCCCCCCCCACAAACCCACCAGGAACCTCAGCTGCTGCTCCATTGGGTCCCCCAGCAGATATATAGTGCCGCCCCTGGTCACTCTGACTCCAGTATCGTGCCATCTGGAAATGTTACTGGTGAGCTAACTATTACACCCGTAGAGTGTAAAAAAAAAAGAAGTAATAATAACAGGAAATTAATAATGTAACCCATCAAGAGGGAATCAAGGAAAGAAACATGAGTTAACTGGATAGGTTAGGGTAGGGGTAGCACAATAGTGATGAGGTGACAGGGACATGTTGTAGAAGGGTGGTATTCCTGGGTAGGACCCATCAGTTAATAGCAATGGGGGAACGACATAATGAGTCATCATTAAGGAAATTTGCAAACTTTTGTGAAATTCATTTCATTTTCATCCCATTCCCTGTACCAGAAGCCATTTTATGTTATTATGCATCTTACCTAGCGTCACATCACCTCTCACCTAGCACAATTACAACATATTTGTCAGGAATCCGCCACACACAAATCACGCTAGAGCTACTCGAACCTAAAGAGTACTCGCTGCCACGCCTCCAGCTGGTCCAGACGGGAATCAAAAGAGTGTATTCCCAAAAGACTCCTCTTATCAAACAGATCAGGCTACCAATCACCCCAGCAATCCTAAGAAATGTCCATACACTGTCGTCTCGCAGAGCAGGGGATGCTGACATGATGATGCTCTGGGCAGCTGCCACGCTCTGTTTCTTTGGGGGGTTTTTAGAGCCGGAGAAATCACAGTACTATCTATGAAAGCCTTCGATGCACGACACATCATAGCTGGGGAGATGTATCCGTGGATGATGTTGCAATACCCCTGATGATAAGGGTTCATTTGAAATGATCAAAGATGGACCAGTTTGGTAGGGGAGAAAACATACAGCTTAGGCGAACAGGTTCTATATTGTGTCCAGTGGCGGCGGTGTTAAGCTACATCACAGTGAGAGGCAAAGATCATGGCCCCTTCTTCAGATTCCAGAATGGTGACACACTGACTAAGGCGGCATTCTCTAAACATGTCTGGTCAGCCCTCCAAGAACTTGGTTTGCCATACCAGGACTTCGCGGGCGACAGCTTTCGAATTGGTGCCGCCACGACAGCAGCCAAGGCAGGAATAGAAGACTCCACGATTCAAATGCTAGGTAGATGGAGCAGCTCTGCTTTCCTGGCATACATTAGGTCACTCCCAGAAAAACTCGCCCAATCAACAATCACTCTGGCAAACTCATAATCATCGCAATTACTTGTGTCATAACAAATCCTCAAAAGGTGATGTACTAAGTGATGTTTAATTTGGGGGGTAGGGGTCTGAATAGCCCCCTAGTGGACATGTATACTCCCCTCGATTATAAAACCCCCAAAAGAATGAGGGGGGCAGGCACAAAACAACAGTAACTAAGCAATTAACAGCATATAACAGCAATTAACACCGGATCCATAACCAAGTGGGCAAAGCCAGTTTATTAGGTAAGGCATAGCTGGCTTAGTGGACCTCCCTCCATATAAGACGACCGACATTAAGTCTATAATTGAATGATGCTTGGGAGTGTGTTGGAGTTTCTATAGGTGATAATGGATGAGGGTTAGTGTAATGCAGAAGTCATAGATGGGAGGGGCTCGCTAACTTGTTGGCTGTTTCTGTGTGAAGGTCTAGGACCTGAACAATGCTAGAGTGATATAATACGCATGTACAAATACGAAAGAATTGTGCATGCTAGATAATTATAAATGTTGAATGATAGTGAAATGATAACTAAAAAATATTGACAAGTGGAATGAGCTTTGGCTTTGGTCTACAACACAATGCAATATTATATACATTTACAGAGAGCTTTGGGTGTGCTGTTGCAATTGAAACAATACAAAATTGAGGTGTATGTTCGCTCATATATACACATACAGACATACATGTATGCATGCCAAAGTGGTGTTTCAATAAACAGCTGCTAGGGACAAAGCTGTTTGTATAATTGGCAAGTGAGCGAAGCAAGCAAGACATTATCTAGAGTAACACCATTGAAAATCGGGGATATTTGTCTATATATATTTGGATGTACATATGTCATTTTGTACTTTGACCCTGCCATTTTTGTGTTAGTTTGGTTGCCAGTCCCGTCCCAAACTTTACTAAACAGAATCCTCTGGTTTATTGATCATTACTCGTATCATCCTAGAAATGGAATTGTTTACTGTTTTGAATTCTTTTGTAGGAAGCCTATGCAATAGTATTTAATTGAAAATTTGTTGGCCATTAGGATAGCCACACAGATAAATCTTGTGTAGGTAAGCCCAGTTGTGTGGTATTAGAGCTACTGCTTAACTAAAGAATATAACAAAGAAAATGTTTCAATAACTTGACTTTTTTGTTTGTTTTTTAAATTCAAATAGTTGCGGAAAGTGGTTATCGAATCCCCTTTACCCTATACACGTAATTTAAAACTTGAACTTTTCTTTTAGTAGCTTGAGTGTTAGAATTTAAAATCAATCTCTTAAAATAGTGTAGTTTTAGGCTCACTCGCCATTTATGCTCAAACACAACACTAGCACTATAATAGTAAGTGAGATAGCTCAGCTATATTTATGGATTTATGACACTAAATTTTTTATTTTAATCCATAGATCAATACCCTAAATAACTTTCAGTAGAAAGTAATTGATTGCATTAACTAAAAGCTGGACCTGCAAGGATACAAAATTAGTTTACTTACTATATACAATAAAATTTTAAGATCAAAGTTCAAGTTACCCATTTATATTTTAGATGGGAGTGTAATCTCGCCGCGGTGTGGGGTCAGATGTCTACTGGTGGTGGTCACAGCAAGCTGGAAGAAGTGATGAGTGTAGTCGAAGTTCCAGTAATGACTAAGAGAAGTTTTATTGTTCAGATGGAGAGAGATATCAGTGAAGGTTGGAAGAAAGAGTTATTTGAGCCAATAGGAAAATGGAGAGTACTATCAAGATAATGTGAATTCTGCATAGGTATAATTATTGGAAAAAGAACTGGCAAGTTACTAGTATGTTGGAGTTCGTAACAAATATTGTCATGCCTGTGCCACCAACATACCCAAGGACAAGCACATCTGCTTCAAAAATTAGAATAGGTAATCTTCAGAAATGGAAGCAGACATTATATTGGAAAGTTTTTTAGAGGCAGAGAAGGTGCATGGAGTTAGGTATATGAATTTTGTGGGAGACGGGGATAGTTCGGTATACCCAACTCTTGTTCAGAATGTACCAGTTTGGGGACAAGCCATTAAGAAGCTGGAATGCGCTAACCATGCATGCAAATGCTATCACGGTGCACTAAAGCGTCTTGTTCAGGAGAATCTATCCTATAAGGGTAGCGGTGGACTTATTCAGAAAATGAGGAAGCGTCTAGTTTCAGCTGCGAGATCAGTGATTAGGATGAGAAGCATGGAGGAAAACAAGAAGGAAGCTCTGAAAAAGCTGAAGCATGATCTTCAAAATGAACCCCTGCACTGCTTTGGCTTCCATGAAAAGTGTAGTTCCGATTTCTGTAAGTCAGCTAAAGAAAAAATTCAGCAGCAAACAGCCTTACCATCATTGGCTTCATCTCCAGCTACTTCCAGGGAAGTATGTTCACCTACATCCTCATCATCATCGTCAACTGATTCATTTTCAAGTTCTCCTGACACATCATTATCAGAAAATAACGACACGAGTTTCCTGGGTAAGTAATATTGTGTTCTTAAAACTTACAGAACACTGTATAACAGAATGGGCCTCAGAATACGGCACATGTCCTAATACTAATTTACCTTACATGCCCCTAGTCGCACTGACTACTCATATACAGCCAATAAAGTTGATCAAGTAGCATCATCGAAATATTACATACTTATTCATTTCTTTTTTTCCCCTAGATTTACTGAAGGACCAAGAAAAACTGTGGGAAGAAAAACGCGTAGATGATGCCGAAACTGAGTTTGATGCCAGGCAAGGTGCGCTAACTCCAGTCAATGTAAATCCAAAATTGCTACATGATATTCAAGTGTTGGTTAGTAGACTGATAGGCAAAGCTGGGCAACTGCTGGGTAACGTCACTACGAATTTGGCTGAGAGCTGGATGAATGTAAGGACAAAGTTTGATGGAGGTGAGGTGATCAATAGGTCGCAGAGTGGATCCTGGGAACATCGATGTATGGGAGCAGGATTGAGACAGAATATGGGTACAGATTGGGGTCCACAGGCCTGGAATGATTTCCAGCAAAGACAGAAAACGGAAGGCAACAACTGAGTATAAAGACAAGCGACAAAAAAGCAAATATGCTCGTACTGAAGAATCAACTGCTGCTCGAAAAGCTTATAATAGACACGATGGAGGTATTTGTCCTGATGAAGTCATTGATGATATTTCCCCTGAAAGTCTAGAACAACTCAAATTGAGCTACTTCGAAATAAAAGTGTCTGTCACCCCAGAAGAAGCTAAAGAAATTGAAAGATGTACAAGAAACCAGGAAGAAGATGAGTACTGGAGGAGTGAGAGAAGAAAGAGATTAACTGATCATCAGCTGGTGGAGTGGCCAAAATGTAGTAATCCACAAAAGAGGGAAAAAAAGTGCAAGCTCTTTTGTACAGCTCATTTCATGGAAATGCATCTACCAGCTATGGTTCAAGAATGGACAATGGGCACCCTGATTTAACAGTAGAGGCATGTGGACTCTTTATTTCCCGGCTAATCAACTGGCTTGCAGCTACCCCAGATGGCATTGTTAATGATCCAAGTTGTACTTCAGACATTATAGGCCTAGTAAAGATTAAATGTCCTTTTTCCTTTCGAGACACGTACTTGGACGAAGCATGCAAGAAACCTTCCTTTTGTCTGTCAGTAAATAAGGAAAGTCAGTTTAAACTGAAGAACAGGCATGATTACTGGTTTCAGATACAGGGTCAGCTGTATTGCGTTGACAAAACTTGGTGTGATTTTGTTGTAAGAACAAACAAACAACTACATGTGGAGCGTATTTACAGAGACGCTAAATGGTGGGGACTTCAGCTTACAAAACTGAAAAAAATTTTTACTTCTCTTCCTTACTTCCAGAGCTGGTATGTCCTCGATTTAGATGTGCAGGAATACGAGAACCTACCAAGAAGGTGGAGAGCAAAAGTTTATCCTGAATTTTTTTTTATGTATTACTATCTGTGATGATTAGGTATTGTTATTATCTTCTGTAATGTATAATTTTTGAGATTTTTTTGTTGCACTAATCTATATTATTGAATCAACTAAATACCCATTTATACCTTCATCCTGTGTTACAAAACCACATAGTGTCTGGTCAAGTGGATGTGGTTTTCTGGTGGGGGAAATATAATTACATACAGAATGAGTGGGCAAAACACTACACAACAAGTTTGTAAAAATGATGGCCTAACATAGGTCACATTTTGGGGATTGATTATCATACTGAAGTTTTCATTTTAAATGTAACAATTGATAGGAAATATACTACCAATGCTAATGAATAAAAAAAAATTAATGAGGTTGGAAAAATTAAATCACTACACCAATGATTTCTTGAAATTGCAACATATCAGCTTTGCTACTGATACATCAGCAACCAAGCTGTTAACCTCTTTCTGCAGTCTGTATTTTTTTCTTATCCAAAACATAAAGTTTTTCACTACAATCAAACTCTTAGTTTTTTTTAATGTTTAAAAAAAATTGAGCTGGCATATTTTCTATACTATTTACATGTTACTCATTTATTACTACAGGAAGCAGTTCCAGTAGTGAGGACATTGAATTTAATCTTCAAACAAAATCAATTATTTTTTAGATATTCATTATAGCAAAATTACTATTACTATTACTATTATTGTTGTTCTTGTTATTATTGTTATTTTTATTATAATTGCCATTGATATTACTATTATAGTATCAGCTTTGCTACTGATACAATATTATTATTGTATAATCCTTTTCACTTCTTGATAGCATTAATTAAAATTATGTATAATTTATTTCTAATCTAGTAACTATTCTTTTTTAAATGATTACTTTAACCCAATGTTCGCTATGACTCCTAGTTGAAGTCCTTCCCAGGGTCATTAAGGTTGAAGTGTCCATGGTAATTTTGTAAATACAAAATACATTACCAGACATAGAAACATAACTAATCTACTCTGTTACCAACACAACTGTTTATACCAAGAAACAAGTCTACTTGTCCAATTGTGATTGGTTAGTCTAGTGATCGCTGAGTTGTCGGACATCGGAGTTCATCGCTGTCTCTTCTCGCTTAGGTCCCTGGATTAATTTGGCAGTAGGGAAGGACCCACAGTACTCAGCATTTTAATGCACTGAACTACATCATCACATTTTCATATATTTTTTGTGCTCTGTTTTAATTGATCTGCTTGAGTCATCACTAAGTAAATATAACTGAGAAACCTGAACTTTGATGAATAGCTATCAGTAGACAATCTGAGAAATGTAACTAGTTACTTGACAACAGTACAGATGCCCAAGCCAAATTGATATGAAGTGGGAGTGGCACTAAGATCGCTGGGACTTTGGATGGATTTCACAAACTTCCAATGATCCACCTCATTAAAGTGATGGAGACCTGCTATAAGCAGATCCTTACACAACTGTACTGACATTGATTGATGGAATTTTGTCCACTAGACCTAATCTTGGTGAAAACATGAAAAATACAAGAGTACTTTTATACAACACGAGACTAAAATATATATAATATATGTCATCAATGACTGTATTGACTATATATTGGTACATTCATCACATCAAGTGAAAGACTACAAATTCCAGACAAAGGATGATTTAGTTGGAATGAAGTCCTTTGTTTACTTACAAATTTCATACTTATGAACAAAATTACAATCATAAGGTGGAGCTACAGTCTTATTTATTCAACAAGGTTAATCTTAGCCTGTTCATTAGTTGAATATTGTTGTGCAGCTGCTATTTGATTAAAGCGACCTCTCTTGGCTTGGCATACAAAATTCACTTAAAAAGTATTTTTCTTGTCTAGACACAAATAGAATGGAAACCAGAGTTACAGAATATTTTTTGTTATTTTAGCTGTACTATGTTTGAAGTAAGGGTTAGGAAATATTGAATTATGAGTAGCTACTGATGTTGGCTAATACAAATATTAATCGCAAAATTATATGGGAATGATAATTCATCATGGGCAGAAATACAAGTACAGTACCACTCAACGGAATGTACAGTCATAAACAAGTATCAAGAGGTAGTGGTTAGACAATAGCCGGACTTCATTGTATGTAATACACACTCACAGGTGGATAATGTCATCTGAGTATACACTTCTAAAATCAGTTCACTGTAGGTCATGTTGTTCAAGCTTCACTCCCAGCCTACAGCTCAACTATTCTAACTCATTACATAGTTCACACTCACCAGTACTTCATACTATATTCTACACATCTCTTCCCAGGAACTCAGAGAAAGCTGCCCATTATATACAGCCTAAGGGCTTAAATGCTCTTAGTTGGGATTTCAGGGATGATACTGAAGGTCAGAGATAACTTGCTATTACCATTCATCTACTGCCCAGTTACCATTTACCCTAACAAACTCATTCACATTGAGTAGTAAGCACATTAATAGAGATAATGAAACCATCATTATTGCTGGAGAGGTTACTGTGTCCTTCCAGGATTTGAGTTCATCCTGGTCTATCACACTTGTGACCACAATAGTGGGCATGCCAAGCTGAAGTAATTCCCACTGTGGCGCCTGTGATAACCATCTCCTAACCACATCCTGCCACTCTGATTAATGAGAAAGTGCCCTCCCCCACACAGAGCATCAGCAGAGGTCACACAACCACAGCTAGACAACAGGAAGTTGTGCTGGTGCTCTCTAAAATAAGGACACAGAATGGCAACTGCATTGAAAGGCAGAGACACTCCTGAATACAAAGCTGTAAAACAGAAGTTTAACCAGATAGCTAAACTAAGCCAACACTCCTTGATAGGCCTTGCCGCTGAACTCTTCGCCAATGACCTCCTCACAGACATTGAATATGGTGCAGCAAGAAATAAAAACCATCTTGCCTTTGACAGAGCATTAGAAGTCATCACTATTATTATGAACTTGATAGAGAGTGACACCTCCTACTTCAGCAAGTTCATAGCTGCACTGAAAAAGTCTGACCTTACACAAGCAGTTAGTGAACTGGAGGAAAGCTTGGCACCAGCATCCTCTGCCCAATCCAGTAAGTGGGATGTTTATGTAGCATTAAAATTCACTGCAAAATCTTTGAAGATTAGATTGATCACCCTTCAACAACGTTCCTAATACACCAGAAACTAGCAGAAAATATAAGTGTCCAGTGAATTTATATAACAAAATACAGTATAGGAACTGCCCCCCCCCCCCCCCCCCTCAGTGTGACCCTCTTGGATTGTATCAGCAGCTTGTTCCGATAAAGTTACAGAAATTTCGGGAGGGTACTGAGATTATTATGGATGAAATAAACTTAAATTAATACTGGGGGGCCAGTGATAAAAGAATGGAGAAAGTTACAAAGACAAAGTACATAGGTCAAAGCTTTAAAAGGTGAGAGGTTTTTTTTTTCGTGGCAATGTGGTTATTTTAGGCTTTTTTTATAAATGTAATAAGATTTTAAGTCCAACTATAGATATAGGTATACAAGTAGATTTGGTTTTTCTTGATTACAAATGATTGATTTTTGACATTAAAAATTTAATTGAGACATTTAAAAAAAATTGATGTGTAAAGTCCATTTACGAAAGTTACTTTTCTAAAATTTTCCAATCCCAACTTTGATTTTGAATAACAAGATTGACTTTAGCTAAATGGAGGCTATAAATGATCAAAAAAAATTACTTTTTAAAACAAGATGACTATCCAAATTTGTATAATAAAAAAATTATTCATATATTATTATTTGTTGATTAAAATATAATCTATCATTTATATTAAAAATTTAAAGAAGTAGTTAAATAGGATGACTACTTTAACCCTCCTGCGCATGCGTGTCGAGGGTTAATTACATATTTTATATATGGCAATAGAATGCAAAATCATTCCATTTAAGCCAATTCCATTAAAAAATGGTGTTACGCTTATTTCAAGTTTCTGTTGGCAACTATACAAAAAAGACTTGTATGAATGGATTTCTTGTCGCAAGTTTTTTCACAAACTATTTACAACCAACATATATGCTGACGGTACACAATCACATTCAGTTTACTCTATGAAACATTGGAAGGTCTCAAACAAGAACAAGTTTTGTGAGCTGCTAAATTCAGATCATACCTTTTGTTCCCAATCAGTCAGATTTGGTTGCCAGAGTGATTAATGAATTTGAGAATGCAGATCTGCTCTAGAATGAGAGTGAATTTGGCATATACTGACCAAAGTAAAAGCACATAAAAAACCGTTTTAGGACCTGCAATCATTCACTGACAAAGTGTACTTGAGTAAGACCAACTGATTCTCCATCACTTTTGGTGTAAACATTACTGGACTTTGCACTGTAAAATAGCCAGTCTTATTAAATTTCTGGGTGCTTATTATGTAATTCAACCGTATCCCTCTGATTAATGGTTTACTATGCATTCTAGCATTAGATTAATATAAATTTTGTAATTTCAGAGCTTTAGTTACTAGTTGTTAGATGAACTACTCGGTTTCTGGAGTTAAAGTAATAACATTATCAACTAAATTACAAAATATTCATTATTACTTATTATCACTGACTTATTTAAAATAATGTATGCAATATTATGAGAATACTCGGAAGGAATTATTAGTTAGCTACTCTTTTTTACAAAGTTTATAATTTATTCTTTTCTTAACACTTTTCTTGTGATTGTGTATTTTCAGAGATGCAGCATATGGAGGATGGAGTAAATATTCCAGAATCCTTGACAGAATGTGACCACATTGAGGTATACACACACACTGACTTAGAATAAATAATTGATGATATATGAAAAAAATTCCCAACAACTATATATTATATTGTTGCTTAGGTATTATAGATTTTGAATACCACCAAATATGTTGCCTAGCATCAAACTACAAAAAATTTAAATTTTTTTAAATTTATTGTTTGAATTTTTATATAAATATAGAGTGATTGTTGTAAAATCACTTTAAATAACATAATCACAACTGGAAAAATGAAAACGTTACAATGAGCACAATTCATAAAACAGTTTGGTTAATCTGGTAGCATTGGAGTAACACTCATACTACAAAGTGATTTTAATATTCCTTTTGCCATGTCCCAATTTCCTGAGCTCTATATGATACTTGTATATAAAGACAACCTTTTGTCCTGGCTTAACATTGAATCTAACGTCAGCAGTCACTAAAAATATGTTAGATGTATTCTCTCTCTTTCACAGTCTTTTTTTAAACAATACAGAATTTAACAATATTTGGTCACTACCGGGAATCAAACTCCCGGTGACGACCAAATATTGTTAATTCTGTATTTTAAAAAAGCCTGTGGAAGAGAGAATACATCTAATGAGTAAATGAAGGCTGAGAAAGAAATTGTGAAGTGATAAAAATATGTTGTCTGGAGCTTGTAGAGCATCTTCAAGGGATGCTACTTTTTTACAAGTGCAGTAGCTTTAGTAAACTCATATACATCATTGTTGAACTCTTCGCCATCTTCCTCACCTAATTCAGCCTCAGAAAGCCTTATATCATTAAGCTTTCAACTCAGTCAACATTAAACTATGAAGCTATAACTGCTGTGTCAGCATACGGAATGTTCAATGTCACTGTTTCCTGCATTGCTATATCGGTGAGCATTAATAGAAAAAATATGTAATAAAGCAAATCTAGCTATGTTTTGATTGACTGAAGTCGATAGCTTTAGCAGTTCAGTTTTATGATGTTTTGTGACCACGAGTAGTCCAACTGCCATATGGCAGGTTACACAGGTAAGAGTTAAGTACTGCATTTCTCCTTGTGGGTTGATATCAAACAAAGACAAGAAAACATTTAATTTATCAAGTACAAATAGTTATGGTTTATTCTTGACATGTTAGCAATGTTCATCAGTTTTCATTTAAAAAAATATGAATATGTTTTTAAATTACTCTGTAATCAAGGGGAGACATGATTTAATATAGGTAATATTTATCTGATCATTTTTAGAAATATAAAATCGTTGCAAAGAAAATAAAGGCTTCTAACCCTGGCATTTTATCTGAAGAATTGCAATCCGGAGAACATTTTTGTGAGATTGCAAAAAAGATCTCTTCTGACTGGAAAACAAAGTATTACCTGTTTAAATTGAAATCCCAGACTGAGGTGGCCGACATAACTGGACGTTATGATGATCCTATTGAACAAAGGTGAGGATGTTAGTGTAGAAAAAAATAATAACTAGATAGTGATTTATTGAGATTGTATGTGAGTAGGCAAGCAGCTCTGGAAGTATGGAGGAAAAGAGAACCATCACCCACCTATGAAAAAATTCTAGCCATTTTGGTGAAGGGAGATTGGAAGAATGCACAAGATTATATTGTAAAACTTAGTGTGAAGAAATAATTCTCATTAATTGCAACGGTCAAACAATAACTGATTGTTGTTTTTATATTATTAACTCATAGCTAGTGCTCTTTTATTATGTACACTTTTAGTAGTATTTTGTGAGACAACTGAAAGGCTTGACAATTTATTAATACTGAATGTAATATAACTAAAGAATGTATGATCATGCAATACATCAATATCTTGCAGAAATGCTCATAGGATTAAGGTCTGTATGGCACCAAAATGCTTCAGATGCAGAATGGGTGTTTAGCTTTTAAAAAATCATAGAAGTCAGTGTGAGCCAAAATTTTTGCCCAAATAAGGTCGAATATGGCACCAAAATGCTTCAGCTGCAGAATAGGTTTGCTAGCTTTTTTAAAATCATAAAAGTCAGTGTGGCCGAAATGTTTTGCCCAAATTTACTGCAGCCATTATTCTAAAGCCATTTCAGAAGACCTCAAGAAACACTGCCGCCACGAGCTGCAGGATAGTTTCCCAGGTCTGAACCATCTCCACAGCTGCAGCAGCCGACTAACTATGGAATAGAGTGTTTGCATAAAATATTATTCTCACATGATCCGTGGGAGTGGTGTAGCTACAATCTACGAACAGTGGAGATGGTTCTCAGTGTGGTATTGGCCGTGCTAAGAATTGTAAACGGAACAAGGACGTCAGGATCTACAGAACACCTAATGAAGTCACCACCGAAGAGCCTGATACTCATGCTCTGAGCAACACTATTAAGGTGTTACTTGGAATTAGACCCCTCAAGGAACTGTATTATTTATGTCTGAAGCATGGAGTGGTTATGTTACTGACTAGAAGTTGTCTTAGTGTAATAACTTAGTATTCGTTAATAGCAATCTGTTTAATAACACCTTGACTATAAAGTTTTACTAAAAGTATTAAAATGCATCCAGAACACAACTGAGTACAAAGACACAAAACACAAATATATATAATGATCATGATCGACTGACTTGAGGTGTGAACCGGGTGTGACTACAAAAACCAAAGCATGATAACTACTACATCTGATAGCTAATAAGATACAGTCAGCAATGGCTGGGATATGTCTGCCACTACACTCAGTCATGTGGAATTCTTGACAAGTTATTGCCAGGAGATGTTGTATCAGCAGACCGGGGCTTGTTTGATGTGTCAGAGAGTGTTGGGACGATGCAGGCCAGGCTGCATATCCCAGCATTTACCAGGGGTATAAGCAAGTTATCAGCAATTGAAGTTGAAAGTACAAGGACTATTGCTAATATACATGTACATGCAGAACGTGTCATTGGAGTTGTGCAGCAGAAATATCATTATTGAAGGGAATTTTACCCATAAAGTTTGTATAAAAAACAACAAAGAATCATCACATGTTGATAATATATTATGTGTATGTGTGTGCTGCGTAATGCATGTGACCTTTCGATTTATATATAGTGTTATTGTGATCTGTAAATGAATGTGATTGTTGTTCCTTTGAATGATAATGTTATTGTTTTCTTGCTCTTCTAAACTTTGGCAGTAACTGGCAGTCATAATAGTACTGTCAACCACTAGGAATAGACTTTATCTTGAGGCAGTCAATGTGAAACCATTTAATAGAATGACTGGAGTTGCCACAACATATCTCGTGGCATCCTCAGGTTCATTGCTAGCTATAACAATAAGTCTTCATCGTAGTTGAAGGTGCTAAAGCATGACATCAGAAGTGTTGCTATTTTCGTCCTATTCAGGGGTCACTCCTTGGTGATATAAGGACTGTGTAGAGACTTTGACATCAAAACTGCATTTAAGTAAAGTATACGCGGTACAGAAAACTCGCAACAGAAAACTAGGTGTAGAGAACATGAGCGAAGGAGAAAACGTGGAGCAGAAAATGCGAACAACAACTGCGATGCCGATTGAACGCGCTGGTGCACCGAATTTTTTTTGCACGGATTTTGTCAGGGTTGGTATTTCAAACCGGACCCCACACTCGATTAGTCGCTCTGTATACTGCTCCCAGTTATCTACGCCTAACTGGAATGCTCTCCACTTTGGGCGTCCCGCTCCGTCGCCGGTGATAAGGTGTGCTCGTAAAGAAGTCGTTCACGTCATATCCTAAGCGCCACAGTCGATATTTCTTCACTCTTACCAGCTTTAACACAAGACAGAGTGACTGAATGAAAAAATGATACACTGCGAGCCCCTTCAGAAGGCAGTATATAAACTACCTCATAGTCTGCTGGAGACACTGTTTAGCGACAAGCAGAAATTGACGCTGCACGTATCCATTGCCGGCCTGGCTGAGACCGCCAAACCAGCTGTGAACTCCCACGCATTCAGGAGGTGCACTTCTGATGCAAAACATTCAAGTTCAGCTCCATGTTTTTGGTGGGCGATATGTTCTTAGAGTGTGGCTACCAGCTCCTCATCAGGTAAGGTGAGTTTTAATGTGAAAAGAAGAGCTTTTTTTTTAATAATCAGAACGACTGGCTTGCCTATTCTATATTTACCATAGTTGGGAGTCAGTGAAGAATACAATGGAGAGCCTAAGAGTTGCCATGAAATTTGTGTTGTTGCTTTATATAACGGGTGTTTGTATTAGCTATAGCAGAACATCTTACAGCCACTAAACATTTATAGCCATGCCCCGTAGAAGAACTCTGTATTGTTAGAAAGCTCAATTTAAATTGAGCAACTCATTTCTTTCTCATATACAAAAAATTAAATAAATGAATAAAAATTTCCAAATCACTAGCACTTTGATTGATAACACAAATGTGTTCTTTTCCCTTCTAAAGTACATTCCTTGGGGGTTAACTATGAATGAAAAATAAACTACAATGACAGTCAATGTAAGTTCCTTATAGAATCTATTGATTGTAGCAGGTAAAACCTCCAAAATGCTTCAGTTATTTTCACATAGCTACTAAATAATTAAGGTGAGATATTGTTTTGAAGGCACCTTTACAATGGTGATGAAGATAATGGTTCATGATATAACAATAATAATATTTTTGTCACTTTGTTTTAACTGGAAGTTCAATGTCAGATGTGCTATATAATATACTGACATCAGCTAGTTTGATTTCATCATCAGAACTGAAGAAGTTATATACCATATTACGAGAATATATGGAGACAGAATGTAGTAGGATAGCAAACTGAAACTGTTACTTGTTTTATTTTGATATTTATTGACAAAATTGACCAAATATCAATAGGAAAAAAAAGACAAAAATTGTCATCTATATTTGGCTCATTGAATGATGTTGTAGAAATGGCACAAACATTATATCCATAAAGGCCAATAATTAGTGGGGGGAGGGGGGGGGGGGGTACTATGTGATAGCTGGATGCATGGTCTCAGCATGTGCACAGTTTATGAGTATTGTGTAGGAGGTGATTGCCCAACTGATGTTGGGATTAGATGAAATCCCAAGAGTTATCTGACATGCGCAAATTATTACACACCAAAATATTCCATAAATGCATTTACAGTGGAACATTTTAACAGTGAACTCTAGCTGTAATGAGCAACACCATGCAATGGATATAATACACCAGTGTATATAAAAGTCATACTTTTGTTATGGTATGTTCCAGTGACTTTATCTTACTTAAGTCACCAGTGTGTATATTTTGTAAGACTGCATTACTGGAGTACTGTGCATTACCTTACACCAGGTGTATCCCATACTATGTGTACTAGATATGTTGCTGGAGTATACCCTATGAATTATTGATGATATCTTAACACAACATGCAGTGTTTAGATACTATGTATACTATATGTATTCCAAATGTTTTCTTAATAACATGATATATAGAATTCTTTGACAGTAATACTGATTAATTTCTTAGCTAGCTATGTGGTAAAAAAAATTAATAATAATAAAAAAAAGTCTAAAAACGTTTTGAAGAGTTTGATGAATCCATCCAGGGCCACGCTTGATGTGCCGTCTGTCACCATCCCGAGCTACTCTGGTTTCTGTCATAGCTGCAGTCCTCATCAAAGCACCACTTACTTCTCACCTTCTGCCCATAATGAGCCAATCGGTTTCTGAGGATAATTTAAAAAAATTACCAAAATTGGCTGTAAACAATACCCATTAAAAGAAATGAACTGGTAAACAATAACACATTTAAATTTTAAAATGTTTTTCTGCGTAAATTACACTTGCATGAGGTATATTTGGCGAATAACATGAGATAACTTTGTAAAAAAAAGTGCCAATCCACGAACAAAGAAACTCAACTATCACAATCATTCCGCCACACACAACTTCAATTCTGACAAATTATACAGGTCTAATCACCACGAGATAAGGAAAAGATGAGAGCACAAAAATTTGCAAAAACAATAGGAGAATTGAGTAATTTAACTTTTTCCCTGTCAATTTTTTTTCCAATGATTCAGTGAATGCATTTAAAAATTCATAAAAAAATAAATATTGGTCAAAGTCCCTAGCAACTATACATTTTTGTAATTATCAGTTAATTTTACACTTGACCACATTAATTAGGTTGCCTAGCAACAAAAACACAAAAATTAATTAACCGATTTATTTTATTTTTTTGTATTTTCTTGCTAAATCAATTATAGAAATATGAAAAATTGTTATATAATTAAACTGAATGTGTATCAAAGCAGAACAATAAGTGAAAACCATGATTTCATAAAAAAATAACCATAAAGAACGTGGAGAAAAAAAATACAAAATGATTATATGTTCTAAGAGATTCATTATTGGTAGCGACAAACAAAACTAAATATTTTTATTTCTGACAACAAAAGTAATGGAAGATGATCATAGTTCAACCACTAGTAATTATTTTGACCACAATACTCCAATTACAACCAATAAACTGGTTCCGTGTGGTATTTGAAGAAACAATTTCTATTTTTATTTAGGCACAAGGACACACTGCAAGTAGAGCAACGGACCTGACTCTCATGACGAAGAGAGGACCTTGAAGCACCAATTGTCTTACGCACTTTGTTACACACAACACACTCTATGTGGCGCTCAGCTATAATGGGCAAGTGCTGCTTTGATGCATCCAATCTAATGCCCACAGGAGATGCACTACGTGGACGACCTCTCTTTCCCTTACTACAAAAAGTACCAATTAGATGCTCAATCAATTCCAGTCTGAACGCTAAATAAGATGGATCTTTCCTTTTCTTATTTTCCTGACCATATATCTTCAGGACATAGGCATTTTGGCAACAAGCTTCTAGAATATATGAAAAGACCCTTTTCCACCATTTTTTTGACCTTCGTCCTACATAATAGTAAGACATCCTTTGATCACTCAAATCAACACCTCCCATAAACTCCTGGTAGTCAGGTAAACATGGTGGGCAGTTCACTTGAACCCTACTTCCATCCCTAGCTGTTCGGCTCACTGATAAATTACCAGTAGTAACATGAACTGTGGACAAAAAATTTATGACTTTTTTGTCCTTCCAAACAAATGATGTCAATGGACCACAAGTTCTATAATCATAGAAACCTCGATCCAGCTTCGTAGCTTCAGACCCCTTGATAGCTAACTCCGCAGGATAATTCTTTCTGTGTGTTCGGGCAGTACCACATGCATATGTATTATTTTGGTGTAATTTGACAAATAATATTGGGGAAGTATAATAATTATCTAGGTACAATTTATGATGTCTATTTTCAAGTCCATTCATTAGATCTAAAACTACCTGTGATGATAACCCAAGCTCATTTTGGCTAAGGGAAGAATTTTTGCCTGTGTATATTTGAATTCTTTTTATGTATGCATACTTACCATCAGCTAAAACAAAAACCTTTATCCCATGCTTGACAGGCTTATCTTTCATATATTGCTTGAAAGACAGCCTTCCCTTGAACGGAATCATTGCCTCATCCACAGAAATAGATTCACCCAAATTATATTCCATATCAAAATTGAATGTTACTATATCTAAAATCTTACGCACTTTGAATAAAGGATCATAACCTGGTTGGCCAACACTAACTTGCTCATTGCTATTATTCAGATGAAAAAATCTAAGTATTTGCTGAAATCTAACTAAGGTCATTATTTCAGATATATTTTGTCTAATCAAGTCATGTTTACTTGACCAGTACAATTCAAGTTGAGGTAATCTTACTATGCCCATATATATGATCATACCCATGAATGCTTTGAACTCAGTATGGGTAATATCATGCCAGGCACGTGGTGTAGGAGAAGTACACTGAGCTCTGCACTGGGCAGCATAACGGTTTGTTTCCGTGACTATCAAGTCAATTGCATCAAAAGAAAAAAATTTAAAAAATAAATCAATAGCTCTTGCATCACCAGCTACTGGATTACTAGGACCAGGGTTTGGACCACTAAAGGGAGAAACTATATTTGTACAATTTTGTTTCGTCCAGCCAGATAAAAAAATTGAGTCGGCATAAGTAAGAGGGCCAATAAACGGTACCTGACCTGACTTAGCATTACCACATCCACTTCCTCCTCTCCCTCTTCTTCCTCTCCCTCTTCTTCCTCTCCCTCATCTTCCTCTCCCTCCTCTTCCTCTTCCTCCTCTTCCTCTTCCTCCTCTTCCTCTTCCTCTTCCTTCCTCTTCCTTCTCCCTCTGCTTACGGACCTACCACTCATTGCTGTAGTGGCTGGAGTCGAAAAACTACTCGAAAAATCGCTGTCCGGATCAGTTGATTCCAGAAAGCAAAATTATATTGCTCTCCAATGGGGATCGCTCTCTTTCCCCATGTGATTCAGCACCATCACTTGACTGAGCACCATCACTTGACTCACCACCATCATTGACACCAGCATCTAAATTTTATTACATATTTTGACTTTATAAATAGCTAAATTTAAAAATTTGAATTCCCAGCTAGTGCCTTTGCAATAATGTAGCCAAACAATTAGTTCACAAGTAGTCTCATGTCAAAATCAAACAAAGTTAGTGCCAACAAATCATGACATAATTTTACCTTATAATTAGCCTAGTATAAACTGCATTCGAAATTTGAATTACCACAACCACTTAGTTAGTGGTTTAGTAAAAGTGTAGCTAAACAATTGGTTCATAACTAGTCTTATGCCAAAAAAACAACAATAATCATGTTAGTAGCATACTTACTGGTGGTGCAACTTAGAGAGGCTCCATCACTGAGGCTGTCCAATGAGTCATCCAGCATTTGCTACATCATCAACCTCGTCAGAAGTTGAGCTGCTAGTGCTTCCTTCGTAGTCAGAGGGGGCCACTACTGTCTCAGACAGAGTACCAAGGTAAGAAAACATTCTGTCATCCTCAAAATCACTTTCATCGCTTCCTGAGATGTTGCAAACCGTTCGGCCATTTTGTTATTTTTTTTAATCAACGGTCTGGTTTATTTTTAACCTAGGCCTTAGTAACACCCTTTTATGCTATTTATAAACAATTTTACGTCATAGAGCAACTCAAGACACGTGTTTTTATATGTATACTCTAACGTAACTTCACGTCGTTAGTCTTTTAAAATATTTTTTAGCGCGGGTACTTTGCGCGCCGAGAATTCTCGGCTTTGACAGGTAAAGGGTTAAATACTACTAAATGTCATTTGATGCAATACCGAAGAGCAACAGACAAAGGGAAAAAAAAAAAAAAAGAAGAAAAAAAAGAAGAAAAAAAAAAGAACATGAACAAAAAGCAAATAAACACACAATTTATTAATCAGAAGTAAGCTGAACTTTTGTCAAAGTGAAAACATTTTTAAGAAGAATAGCACACATGCAACAATATACACTTGAAGTGATGACAATGTGCACTACACACACAACAAATAAACAGTAACAGCAAAAAAAAAAAACAAAAAAAAAAAAAAGTGTTATATAGAGCAAGTTGTCTGTAACTCTTGTTCATTATATGCCGGTTCTATTATCGACTGGCAGTTTCTGGACACCATGGAAAATTAAATTTATTAACTGCCATAGTGTACAGACATTCACAAAAACACCCAGTGAGTTATGTAATACTTGCTTTTTTTTTTGTCCTTTGCTAGGAAGGAGTGGCTACACTGTGCTTGTGACTTGTGGGGACAACACATTGCCAGGAAGTTTTTTGGATGATTAAGGTCAAGAGCATATTATTAGCCCGCACGATTACGATGATTTTTCATATTATAAATTATTTACTTTTGCGAAGAGTTGCACCACTCAAATGAATGTTAATACTCCATGGCTTATTTTGATGGAACTTTGCCATAGGAGGAAAAATATAGTGTGTGTGATGATGTGCACGTGTGGTATGTGTATGTGATGTGTATGATGTGTGTGTGTGATGTGTATGATGAGTGTGTGATGTGTGTGTATGTGTGTAGTTCTGGTCAATAATTGGCGGCCTGTACGATATGCAGTAAAATACGACCGATACCTATGATTTTATCAAAATGTATACTGTGTCTGTTTATTGACCACTAAGAAGTTTATAGTACTGATTCAGAACTACTTCTCTCTATGATCACTATATCATGTGGAGTGTGGCCAATGATCTTAAGCTGTACTATAAGATGTGCATTATTTGGAACATCAATCCTAAAACACATCCTGCTAGTCCCAACCAAACACACTCACACACAACAGAACCACATTATGAATTGGTATTAGCATAGCTTCAGTCATTACATTAAGAAAATAAAAAAAATAAAAAAATAAAAAGAGACAATTTGGTACTGCTTTAGTCGGATAAGTTGACTCTATTAGTAACTAAAGACTTTAGAGACATTCAATGAAACAGTGTGCAGTGTATTAATCATTGAAACAGTGTGCTGTGTATTAATCATTGAAACAGTGTGCTGTGTATTAATCATTGAAACAGTGTGCTGTGTATTAATCATTGAAACAGTGTGCTGTGTATTAATCATTGAAACAGTGTGCTGTGTATTATTGAAACAGTGTGCTGTGTCATTGAAACAGTGTGCTGTGTATTAATCATTGAAATCAGTGTGCTGTGTGTTAATCATTGAAACAGCTGTGCTGTGTATTAATCATTGAAACAGTGTGCTGTGTATTAATCATTGAAACAGTGTGCTGTGTATTAATCATTGAAACAGTGTGCTGTGTATTAATCATTGAAACCACAATGAATCTGAATTCTTATCACAATGTTTCAACTTCATGCCGCCACAAGGATAGATAATTTTTGTGGCGACTATATAACTGGTAACATTCTTGGTGACTTGCATGTAGCATGTATAGCCAGCACTCTAGGGTAGCTAATCAACTGCATGCTGCAAGAATTTATTAGCTCACATGATTACGATGTGACAAAAGTAAGCGTTACCAATTAAAGCTAGTATACACACAGAGCTGATAGCTTCATGTTTTCTCAAAAATCAGCCCGAATTTAAAAGTAGCACAATATAAGACCTTAAATCTTTGTTCTGAGTAAGTTCATACCTAAATTAACCATTAATTGTCAGTCATCTCTAAAGTTATAGTATTACAGATATACAGACACACAAACAAACAGGACGACTCACTAGGACCTCTAGTGCATACAGTGAATAAATGACTGACTACATCCTTTTACAGTCCTTCCACATGTATGTGTGTGTGAAGCTTTCCATACACACCTCAAAGTGTGTATTGTTTCAATAGCGACAGCATAGCCAATGCTTTCTGTAAATATATTGTTGTGTAGAAGACCAAAGCCAAAGCTGAACATTCCACTTGTCAATATTTTAGATCATTTCACCATCATTCCACATTTAGCTAGCATGCACAATTCTTCCTTGTTTGTACAAGCGCATCTATCACTAACACATTTTATTACTCGTTGCATCATTTCCAATTCCTCATCTTATCAAACAATCTAATATAGTACAAATGATGTACTTCAGCACAAATGGCGAGTGAGCTGGTCTGACTGAAATTTAAATTTGAATGCTAGCCGCTTACAATATATATTTACTTTTTGTTATTTTGGTACAATTTATTTGTGCTATTCTTGCAGCACACGCACACACACAAGTTTACTGGATATACCAACACAAGGTTTATATCGTATTCTCTTCATGACTTAGACTGTTGGACAACAAATTTTCAAGGGTAATCAAATAAATTTCCTAGGATAATTCAGTAAGGATTGGTAAACCAATGGATTATGTATAAGCTAAGCTGTGTTTCCAAAACCTTGAAAATGCTCTATTGTACCAGAGCTCTAGTTGATAAAGCATTTCGGATTCTCGACTATTGGACAATGGATTTTCAAGTAAGAACCAATCTGTTATGTAAGGCATATAGCCAAGATAACTTACCACCACCACCACCGCCAATAGAATAGAAAATGAACTCTGTTAAGCTTGTAAGACCTCACTGCAAACTTCACTCCTCTCCTGTCTCCGTACCTCTTGCCAATAATTTTTCCTGATTATTAACTAAGTCTTTTCTCCCGAATTTCTTGTGCCTGCGCCAATGTTCATGTTTTTAAGTAGCTTCTGTGGGTGGCATGCATTGACCATGGACATGTATGGAATGTTGCCATATACATATATACATAAGAGGCCAGCCTTTACGACCTGACTCATCAGACATTGACCGTGCACCAGTATTTCCCTCTTCATGTTGGGATGCAATGCTAGTTATGCAAGTAGTGTGATCTGTGTGATGCCACATACATATGTATACATTCTACAATCCCTTCCTTACAATCATGCTTGCGGTATTATGCCAGATCTCCTGTGGACAGTCATATACAGTAGAAGACAAAAAAAAGTTTCGAATTCCGTTCCGTAGAATGGCTGTCACATGATTAAAAAACGGGGGGAAAACGGTACGCCATTTGTTATGGCCTTCTCAGGCTTAGATTTTTTACTGCTGGAGGTCCAACAGTAGCTAACAGAAGATCTACGAAGTGTGGACCTCGTTATAGCTCTGTGCCCATCGGAACTTCGGTCTGCAGCTTTATTGAAGCAAGTTACAATTTTGTATGATCGTTTTTGCACTATCCCCATAGTGTTTAATGGTCGATACAAGGCCTTAGCTTGCTGATATAGCTATGGAAGAGTTTCTAGCTAGAAAATATCTGTGAATCAACAGAAAAGCTTTACCATTTTTTTACATTTTAGTAAACGGTGTCGGAACGCAACGATAAATACTACAGTAAAAAAAAAACTACCATTTTACGACCGTACTACGGAACGGAATGCGAAACTTTTTTGTCTCCTACTGTATATTGACATGATCGCTACAACACTTGTCAGTTTACTCTATACTTCCCAGTACATGGTACACTTCTTATAGTCAGTATTACAGAGGGACCCTCACTGCTACAATTTGTAATGTTGGACCATTTTTTCCTGTCAAACCTGCTATCTAGGTCGACAACTAGCTAACACAAAAAGCGAGGGTCAAAGTACAACATGACATATGTATGTCTACACACAAACTAGTATAAGCTACAGGTCTTGGCATAACTTCAATGGTTGTTGAAAATGAAATGTATTTACACATTCAAAGACGACGAAAAAAAAAAAGTGCTGCTGAACGATTGATTTACACTCATGCTATTAAAAAAAAATCGAGATTTTGAAATATGTATATAAGGTAAAGGAAATTCAAAGCCATAGTAACCACACTCCACAACTGTTTGAATTAAAAACAAGCAACAAAAAACAAAAAAACAAAAATTCACGTTATTTAAGTGTTTTCTTTGTGATATTCTTTAGTTACTAATAGTTGTAACACATAATACTTTCACACTTAACTGAACATACCTATGCAAGGCTTACCTTCGTGGATAGTCTAGTGGACAATGAATTTTCAAGTCAATACTGTTGCGTAGGGCTTACTAATGTCAAATAGCTATTAACTTACCACCACCACTAACTCGAATAGAAATAGAACTCCCGAAAGTTTTTTAGTTCTAACTGTACCCGCAAAATAATTCAAAGCAGTAAACAATTCAATTTCTAGGATGATATGGGTAATGATCGATAAACCAGAGGAATCTGTTCAGTGAAGTTTGGAACGGGGTCAAACGCCGAGTTAACACAAAAATACGAGAGGGTCAAAGTACTAAATGACATACATACATCCAAACATATATAAACAAACAAATATCCCAGATTTTCAAATTGTGTTACCCCTGTAAGTGTCTCGCTCGCTTCACTTGCTCGCCAATAAAACAAAAGTTCAGGTGTTTAAGTCTGCTCCAATTAGCTTGGACCCGCCACTCACTGCTCGGCAGATCCATTTACGATTTATCAACTTATGTAACTAGTGACGTGGGCAAAAATAGAGGTCACGTGTTCCATATTAATAAAAATAAATAAATAAATAAATAAACAAGAGCTATTTTTCGCGTTCTAACAGCCAATATTGATTAAAACTTGACTGAATTATTAAAGAAAACCTTAGATTATACTATTAAATATCAATTCATCTAACCATTTGATTTTGCCTATTCCTGTTGAAAATTCTGCAAGGATGTCAAAGATATCTTGAAAAGTCTTCACTGATTCAGTGTTTCTGGTATGCTTTATCTTCTACTATTTCTCCTTCACACAATTCTAAACCAAATAAATAAAATAGCCATTCTATACTAAGCCATATCTTCATAACTTACTACTACTTGTGGCACAGTTAAGCCAGTATCATCAGCAGCTTCTTCCAACACATGCTGACATGCCTATGCTTCACTGAAACACACCAGCCATCCCAGCTCTGAATAGAGTATTGAAATGGGAAGTCTGAGCAACAATAAATGCTTTCCCTAACCTGTCCAGCGACGTCGGAAGCTCGATCGCAGCTATAACAGCTCAAGACCCACGCCAGTTGCTTCCTAGAAAGAGAGGTGTGGCTTTAATATGCGCTTTTTGGGGGGGGCACGGCTGTTTCACGTAAATGACTCCGCGGAAACTTAATCACACCCCCAGAAATTTTTTCCTGGATCAAATTTCCCTGGCAACCACAGTAGAGCAGCCAATGAACCAGGACGCGTAGGAAACTTCCGGTATGCTCATTAATATATTCATGATCTCTTGGGATTTGGTTGCACAAATTCCTGGTTTTCCCTGCTTCATATTTCATACTGGAACCAAGTTAGATACTTCCTGCCAAGAGAGATACCATTAGTAATGACCTTAAAGGTTCATTCCAATTCTACCACGCAACTGGGGATTGGTACCACAAGCCAGTGCCTTCACCTTTTTCCAGATAGGTCAACCACGTGAAGTTCAGCTGGTTAGATAGGCCTGTTTGTGGGTTGTTTACTCACAGTCTGGAAGCGCTTCAGACATTCAGACATTCAGACATTTAGACATTTAGACTAAGGTAAGATAGTAGTGTATGCATCAAAATAAACCATCAATAACATTAGGAAATGCAACTTATTTTTGTGTTCACAAAAATGAAAAAATAAAATTGGCAAGTTCCATGGAATTCCACCAACAACAGCTGCAAAAGCATTGCAGGATCTGTGGAAACAGACTTAACAAGCCTAAGGGGAGAGAGCAACCTGTTTATTCTTGCAGAGAGCATGCTGATGACATTGCAGCGTATGCTGGAGTCACGATTGTCTCTACTGAAGACTGTGCCCTCTACTGAAGACTGTGCCGTGTTTCCCCAGTGGTACTGCAACCTGTGCCACTCCCTGTTCCATCGAGCTAAGCTTGCAGCGAAGGAGGGACTACCCTTCGATTACATCATTGCACAGGAATGGTCACCACATCAGGAAGGCTGCAAAGTAGGTTAAATATAAAAAAAAAAATCATTCCAACGATTGTATTTAAATTAAACGTAAAAAAATTAAATTATACATGACACTCTTTCCCTTCATTTTCTTTCTCCCTTGAGATTGGATTAAATGAGTTACAGGAATATATTGCCAATCCATCTCTCTCTGACTATCTATCCATTCACAAAAAAAAATTCCCCCTCCGGCACAGTTTATTTGTTAATCATAACAAAATTATAAAATAGGTACAAAAAATAAAATAAAATAAAAATACATTAAAAAATACTAAAATATGAGGCTCTTTTTAAATTTCCTCCTCAATCTCTCTTTCTCCCTTGGGAATGGGATGGAAGGAAATGAGTGATAGGGATATATTACCATCCCATCTCTGACTGACATATATTGCCATCCCATCTCTGACTGACATATATTGCCATCCCATCTCTAACTGACTGACTATCTATCCAATTACAATAGATTAAAAAATAATAATAATAAAAATAATAAAATAAAATAAAAACTGGCCTTTCCCTTCTCTTGCACAGACTATCTACTGATTATTATTATTGATACCCTCTCCCCTCTCTTCTCTGTCACTCATATTATGAAATTGAAGGGAAAAGAGTATTATTCTAGGAGATATGAGGCTTTAATCAGAATTTTAGGTAATTATGGTTTGACATACCTATTATATGTAAAAAATGATGCTGATTCCAAAAAAAGCAGTCTTATTGACCACAGGTAAGACAAAAAGCTATTTTTGGCACATTTTATGCCCATATTAGGTAAATAGGACAAAAAGCCACTTATGGCCTTTTTATTACACCCTTTATTACTTCTAGTAAAAAAAAAGTAAATTATGTGGTTTGACAAAGGTAAGTACATTACTTCTAGTCGATATGAAAAACGTATTAGGCAATGTAATCGTTATCGCTGTCGTTCTCATCATCAGAAACGACCTCAGTATCATTTTCATTATCGTCGCTGTCATCACCATCATCATCATCATGAATTTTTCATATGAAATTTACTTATCTTTGACTTTCGTAGCTCATGATTTGGATCTGTGCTCTTTGTTATTCCTGCTTTTTCAAACAGATGCCTAACAATAGTGCTTCTAGCTGATCTAGTTACTGTCCAGCGTCTGGTTGCTCCTTGACTTTGATGAAAAGCAGTGATTCCTGTATGCCTTGAAGCTGCATCAGCATTGATCGTACTCTCTAGTGCTTGATCAACAGGTTGTCTGGCAAAAGAATTGGATGACAATCTCACAGACAAACCACCTTGTTCAAGTTGTTGCTTGATGCCAGGATGAGTGATGTCCATATTCAAGAGTCGGAGATAATACAAGCACATATAACGTGAATAATTCTGGCGATTTGCAGCAAAGAAATGCCAATCATTTCCACAAGCATGAAGATAAAAAGATCCACATCATTTGTTCGTACAGCTCTACTGAATAACATGTACATATCCACCATGTCTATGTAGTGTCTCCAAAACTGAGCATTAACACCATGTTTTCCACTTCTTGTAGCATCACAGAAAACTTCATAGGATGCCATGAATGCTTTGTACTCACCAGTCATTTCTAAAATTTTCATTTTCTCAGGAGAAAGTGATGCTTGAAGATTCTTCAAGGTTTAACTAAATGCACATAGCCTTCATTTTCCTCTTGCAGTTGCAAGTATAATTCCATGTGCTTGATTCGCAATGCAGTTGCTAGGAGTACATGCATTCTTCTTGCTTGGTTGTAGTGTTTTCCTGATATAAAGGCATTAAAAGAACACTTGGAAAGAGCACCACTTTCCATTAAAATATGAGCAGCTCCAGACCCATCAATGAGGCAACCCACTGCTGAAAGATATCGGAACATGATGTGAAAAGCTCCAAAGCAAATAAAGACACTGTCATATTTAGGTTGCATAATATCTTGCAACTAGGAAGCTGGCTTGGCTATTGCCAGGTCATAAGTTGTTGCAATAAACTCTTCACTCTTGAGCAAGAGTTACATTTCTCTTCAGAGTTTCATTAATTACATCATGTCGTGTTGGAGGAGCTCCATGAATGTTGGCCAAGTAGCCAATCTTCTGGGATGGTAAATCATCTTTGGTTATAGTATAAGTTCCATCCAGACCACATTGGTGTTTGCTTGTCTGTTTTGCAAGATATTGTCCATGCAACATCTCTTTCAATAACAGTTTTGTAGTTTGCAGGCTTCCTCTTTGTTTTTCTAGCAAAACTAAACCTTGAAATCTTTGGTTTCTTTCTCACAGGTTCAAATTCATTATTTGGTAGTTCAAGGCTTCTCTTTTTTGTGGGAACAGCTGTTGACATGATAGAAGATACTGCTTCTGACATGATTACTGCTGAGGTGGGTTCATTTTGGATGCATATGCCCTGTGTATCATGATACATTGATTCATCATAGTTGTCCCAAGCAGAGATAGTGCTTAGGCCTCTTCTTTCTTCCAGACCAGCAGGAAAAACTTTTCTCTTTTCAATAATTTTGGCAGCAATTTGAGTCTCAAGTTCTTCTGCAGTATGATATCCTATGCAGTGACCAAAATGATTAACAATTTCCTGAACTTTTCTGGAACCAGTAATACTTTTGAGACCCATGCCTAGTAGCATATGCTTTGATGGCTTCACTTCCCCACGAGTTGTTTAGTAGATCATCTTTGATTACCTTCATCTTTAGAGCCAGTGTACAAAATCCTATAAAATTCTGACAATTCAGCAGGTATACTTGAACACTGTCCATCCCGAATTGCTTCCACTGATATTGGATTCTGCAGCTTACTCTCACGGTGCTTCCAGATCTTCCTCCTTAAGAATAATGCTACATTCTGTATGTCATTTTTGATAGCATTCTGTTCCAATGAAAGATAAATCCCTTGTTTCTTACTCTCTTGGTTAACTTGAAGCTTGTTACCGTAATGTTCCTTGAGTTTAGATAAAAGGTGGTATGAATCAGGAGTAGGCTCCTCTATCCCTTCTTTTATGAGGAATTCAATGTAGACCCGGTTGACATCAACCAATTTTTCAGACTTATTTTTTAAGAATATCTCAGAGTCAATATGAGAGAGTAACTGAGAGAAAGCAGATTTTCGTTTCACTGTGCTTGATGAACCTTGACACCTTTAGAAATATACCTCACTCTGCATGTTTTATGGTACATGGCTTCCTTAGCTATGAAGTCAATGTGTCCATATTCACGCAGAAAGTCATTATCTTTAAGCTGCTTTGCACAATTCAGGATACTTTCTTGTGCTTGCTTTGTCTCACACGGAGAAAGTGTTTCAAAACCACTGGGGAAATGTTTGCGTACTGGACCTTTACAGGAAATACACTTTTTTTCAAGCACACCAACAGTAGAGGTAGTTACTACTGGCACCTTCACTTTGGATTTGGCTTCAACAGCATCCTCATTGGAACATTTTTTCGTATCTTTAGACTGTATCTGATAAGCTGTAAACATTTTGTAACAGCTAGAGTGGAAACTAAAATGAGACATAGGCTCAGCTTCAAAGTTAGTTGATTGACAAATAGCACGGTATTTAGATCTTGTTTGATACCGTTCTCTGGCTCGAGCTACTTCCCTAGCAGTTTCCCATGTCTGCTTAGTAAACTTACTCAATGGATCTCCATCATTTTCTCCATCGCGCATTCACATGTAACACACACTGCAAAGCTACCTCATCAGCCATCTTCAAACAAACAAAAATATAACTACATCAGTTCACCACTGTGACCATATAGGTTAAGATTATAGCTAGCTAGTGACCAGAGTGATCAGCTAGGCCAATGTTGGCCAGCTATTAGTCTTACAATCTCTACCACTAAACTATTACAGAGTCACTTACCTTCTTACTTGACAGCTGCCATGTACAAGGCTGTCATGTGGACAGACTGCCATGTGCACAGTCAATACCTTACCTAAAATTGATTTTTACCTTATCTAAAATTGATTTTAGTTAAATGTGTGCATATAGCTATTTGCTATATGTGCTATAGCTGTCAAATATACAGCAGAAGTGGATGGTAGACCCTTTCGTTGCCTGAAATTATGAGTGAGGAGAAATTTACCAAATATGGGCATAAAAAGTGCTAAAAATAGCTTTTTGTCTTACCTGTGGTCAATAAGACTGCTTTTTTTGGAATCAGCATCATTTTTTACATATAATAGGTCTGTCAAACCATAGTTACGTAAAATTCTGATTAAAGCAACTTATCTCTTAGGGTATATATGTTTAATAAAATTCCCTGGTATTAGTGGAGATAAAACAAAACATGACCTGCAGAAAATAATTCAACCTTGATGTGTTCAATTGAAATTTATTAATACCAGGTCTGCTTACACTTTCAACAAGTGTCAAAGGGTGGTGGACAGAATAAGAAGACTAAAGGAAGAGGAAGACCTGAAGGAGAGACACCTAAAGCAGTCATGCACCACATTCGGTCTGTCGCCCCACCAAGTCCTTTACCAGACAATAATTACCCACAGTTCATCCACTCACCTAATATAACTTGTTCTCTTTGCCAGAAGGTGGCATTTCAGCCAATCGAGCTTTCATGCAACAGCATGGTGTGTTCAGCATGTTGTTGCAAGGCGTTGTTGCAAGGCAATCCAAGCCTCAGGTTCTGTCAACTGCCCTTGCTGTAGTGATCATCCACTCAATAGTCAGACAGTTCGCCCCCCCCAATCATCACTCTTCATGTCCTTGGAACACCAGCAGTAGCAGTGATAGTGACAGTGATGCTTGATGCTTGAGTTGATTTTCTTTATTTTTTTTAAAGGGGGAACCAGATTAACCATACTCTTTTTCATCGCTTGTATTAAAAATAGTTGCACCTAGGGATTTAGTCACAAATATTGGAACGCGCATGGGCCAGGAAAGATTCCATTCACCCGATACTTTTTCCTGGAATCTTCGATACATTCAATCCCAAAATATTCCTGAACAGAGGGGGGGGGGGGGTTGGCAAATCGACCATTTACCTTGACCAGGCCTATCCACCACTTACTGCGAGTGACGATGTTTACCTATGCTAACTTACTCTCCATAGTCGCTTCCGGTGCTCTGGGCCCGCCTCCTGGGAGAAAAGAAGTCGCAAGCCTACTGCCTGAAACAGGAGAGGAAACGGTGGGATATTTAAATCCAACGAGCAAGAATCATTACACCGGACTAAGGTGACCCAGCTCGTCCTTCCTGAGCGGACAAGTAAAGGTATACAACTATTTATAGACCGGCTAACTGTGGAAGTATATACGTAGTTGCTCTGTGACAAGGTTTTTTATGACAACATACGGCGGAAGTGCGCAGGTTTCAGTCAACTCCGAGTACCACTCAGAAAACGTTGAAGCTTTGCTGCTGCTAAAGTGTGTGAGTAACATTGGCAAGCTTAAAAAAACCATTTTAAGGATTGAATGCAGTTGCCTGTGGTTGGGCTGTACGGCTTGGTTTATTTGGGATTAGAAAAGCCAGCAATACTCTATTGGCTACCTTGTACAAATACTCCTGTAAGAAAAAAAAACTTCGCTACGATACATTTCAAATAGGAATACTCTGGTAGAGGGTAATTGTGTATGGAAATTTCAGTGGTGCTGTTAAAAAATGTAGCTTTACAAATTCAGAAAATTATGCTGGAATCGTTAGTTATCCCGTAATCGATGTATTGGATGCAATGTCACGCAAATAATAATGGACCTACTCAATAATTTTAGTCTGACTGATTTTAGTCAAGCTTTGCCCAATTTCCTACGAATAGTGATACAAAAAAGGCAAGGCTATCTAGTATTAACTACACCACAACTTTTTGTGTCTTTTTAAAAAGTTGTGTTTCAAGGTGCAAAATTGAGCCAATTGTTGAGAACTTGCGCAATATACAAATGTAAAAATGATGTGGTTATATTGATGAATATTCATGAATATAACCACATTTTCCGATTTGGTTTATGTTGTTGTAAAGTTAGCTGGTGGTAATTAATATTTAATAGCATATAGGAACAATTGTAATATAACTTGTCTCTGTTTGTTTTTAAGCCATGAACAACTCTGTAGAGCTTAGGACTATTGGTCGTTGCCATGACAAAATTCTATCAACCTTTCGCAACAATCTTGAAGACATAGCTCTGTTTATGAGAAATGAAGCCATCATCAACATGGAAATTTATCATGAAGTGACAGATGCAACCAGACTCTCTGATGACAAACGAGCCAGAATTCTGCTAAGGAAGTGGGAAAATAGAGTGGAAGAGGATACAAAGCATTATCATAAAGTGGTGGAATATTTTAAGTTGAGACCTGGGGATTTTGAAGCTGTCCTGACGAAATTAAACACGGAGGATACACCTCTTAATCCAAGTTCTGCTGCTACAGTTCATAGTAAGTCTTAATGCACCTAATCAAAGCACACACGTACTAGAGTCTGCATAATTGTTTTAACATATAATATCTCTCACATCATGAATTGCTCAGAAAGTGTTTTTTACAAGGTACCCTGAGTAAACAGTATTATTTATCATGCTATTGTATCTATGCAGCTAACTAATTCTTCCTTGTACTCACGCTAGTGTACATCTTAATTAACTAGTATTTAAATGCTCTTAGTTGTGATTTCAGGGATGATACTAAAGGTCAGAGATAACTTGCTATTATTATTTATCGCCTGCCCAATTAGCATTCCCTAACAAACTCATTCACAAGCACATTAATAGAGATAATGAAAACATCATTATTGTTGGAGAGGTTACTGTGTCCTCCCACTCTGATTAATGATAGTATAAAATGAAAGTGCCCTCCCCCACACAGAGCAGCAGCAGAGGTCACCACAACCAGCTAGACAACAGGAAGTTGTGCAGGTGCTCTCTAAAAGGACACATAATGGCATGAAGTGAAAAAAATGTCGCGTGTATGGAGATTCCCGTGTGGAGGCTGTGGCAGACCGGTGCAGTCTAATCAACCTGGCATTTGCTGCGAGGCATGTTTGTTCTGGCTCCATACCAAATGCGTCTCCATCTCGACCAGTGACTACGTGAATCTCCAAGCCTCCATGGGCGGATGGTGCTGTCCCAACTGCTGGCGTGAAGCTCTCCCTTTTTCCAACTGCTCCCTGCCATCGGAGGAAACCATCACACCAGCGTTTTCTACTCCCATAGCTACCTCCAGTCCACATCCAAGTCGGAACTCAAGCCACTCAAGCCTGGTGAGCTCTGTATGGAACTCTAACCCTCCGTCTATTCAGCAGGAATCCAAAACCGATCCCTGTAAGTTAAACACCACCATCTTTTATTCTAACTGCAGAAGCCTACTTCACCAGTTGACAGACCTTCACCTTTTGGCCAACGGCAGTTCTCCAGCCACCATTATGGCACTTGTTGAGACATGGCTGAACGACTCTGTCCTTGACGTTGAACTTCAGTTACCAGCGTACAACCTCTACAGACGTGACAGAGACAGGCATGGTGGAGCTATTGCAGTCTACATAGACAGGTCCGTCCTAGCGAAGAAAGTTGCCACCCCTTCTGTAGTGTTGGGCGGTTAACCGGTTTGACGATTAAATCGCGATTTTTTAAACCGTCGATTATTAATCGTTCTATTTTAAGCTAAATACGATTACCGCACGCGTGCGCCCCGCGCGTCCTCTCATTTTTGTGTACCTTGGAACCAGTCTTTCACCGCGAAGAAAATGTCTGCCATCAGTCTTTCACCGCGAAGAAAATGTCTGCCATACTAAGAGTTTCTGGTGCGTGCGTGGTAAAAAAGAAGAATACTAAAAGCAGTGTCTGGAAGGAATTCGGGATAAGAGCTACTGAAGATGGGAAAGTTATAGCAAGTGAACAAAATAGTCCGCTCTGTCTAACCTGTGGAAAAAGCGTACAAGCTAAGGGGAGCAACACAACGAATCTCTGGCAACACTTGAGAGAGCACCACCCTTCAGCATACGCCGAAATATCGTCTGAAAAGGCCAGTAAAAAGGATGGTGAGTGTAGCATGCAGTTAACTCTGGATAAATCTAATTCAAAAGCGAATATGTACCCCTCTACTAGCAATCAAGCTAAGGAACTTAATAAAGCTGTTGCTTATTTTATAGCCAAGGATACCTTCCCTATTGCTACAGTTAACAAGCCTGGGTTTAAACATTTAGTTTCAAAATTGAATCCAAGGTATGAAATACCAAGTAGGAAGCATTTTACTGATTTTGAAATACCAGCCTTGTATTCTTTGATTAAAGATAGCAAAGTGAAACCTGTCCTAGCACAAGCTGAATGTTATTCTGCCACAACAGACTTATGGACGAGTGGCTCTTGTGATCCTTACATAACATTTACTATTCATACAATCAGTGAAGATTGGAGTTTGGCTTCTTTCTGCTTAGAAACTGTTCCATTATATGAGGATCACACAGGACAAAATATAGCAGATGCAGTTCTGGACATTTTAGGAAACTGGAGTCTTAATAAAGAGAAGTTAGTAGCAGTGACCACTGACAATGGTTCTAATGTTGTTGTGGCATTTCGTAATATTGCTGTTTTGAGAGTGAGCTGTTTCGGCCATAATTTAGATTTGGCTATCAAAAAAATCCTTCGTTTACCACAGGTTCGGCAAGCATTAGCTCGTTGCCACTCTTTGGTTGAACTGTTTCATCGCAGTTGGAAAAAAGCTAGAGACTTGCGACAGAAACAAGAAGAATTGGGTCTTCCACAGCATAAACTCATGGGTGATGTCCCTACCCGATGGGGATCTACTTACAACATGATATCACGCATTCTTGAGCAGCAACAGGCAATAAGCGCAATAATGGCTGGAGAGAGAAAATATTGGAACAAGATGCCCACTGACATTGAGTTTACCACACTAGAAACTCTCTCCGATGTTCTTAAACCTTTGTCTGTTTTGACTGATGCTCTTGCTGGAGAAAAGCAGGTAACTGCTTCAGCTCTTATTCCAATCCTGAAACATGTCACTGATTGTTTGACCCCTGCTAGTGGTGAGAGTAGATTAATGAAGGAACTAAAGGACACAATTAGGTTAGATTTACAGAGTAGGTATGATAATAAAAGTTGTGTCTTTGAAACTCTTTCTGTAGCCTCTTTTCTGGATCCACGATTCAAACATCGACACCTGCAACTTAAAGAAGAAATAATTACAAGAATAACAAGCGAATGTATTGGATCATTTGTCTCTTCAGAAACGATCCAGGAAGAATCCCCACCACCTGCAAAAAAATTAAAGGGTTTAGCAGCAGTTCTCAGTCATATTGACACTCAGTCTACTCCAGGTACCAGCACTGTGCTGTCACCGAGTGAGAAAATAAACCTAGAGATTTCTTCCTACATGGACATTCCTACATTGGAAATGGATGCTGACCCTTTAGTCTGGTGGAAATTGGAGTGTTTACATTTCCCAAACTTGGCTGTGCTCGCCAGGAAGTATTTATCAATTTGTGGCACTAGTGTTCCTTCAGAACGAATGTTCAGCTTATCTGGCCACATCTGCAGCAACAGCCGCAATCGCTTATTGCCAGAAAATGTAAATAAATTGGTTTTTCTGGCCCGGAACATGTAACTCTTTGCTGATTTAAAGTCATTGCACAGTTTATTTGTTTGTTTGTTCGGTTAACACTGGACACTTCACAACTTTCATCATTATTGTCTAAGTTTTGTTTGTTAAAAAAAATCTCAAATTTTTTAAATAATCGCTATAATCGCAATATTAAGGGTTGGCAATAATCGTCCTTAACTATGCTAAAATCGCCCAACACTACCCTTCTGGCGAGGAGCTACTTTGTCTACAGTTAGTACTGAAGTCCAAGGTGCTCCTTCTGTGTGTCATTTACCGCCCACCAGGATTCGACACCAACCTGTGCAACCTTGAAAACTCAATTGCATCTCTTAATACATGCGACTACGATCAAGTCATTGTTGTGGGGGATTTTAACGTCGACGTCTCTGACCATCAATCTGACCGAGCTGCCGACCTCATCATCACCATGTCGAGCTTCGAGCTGCACTACTCTCCCACTGGGCCCACTAGAGTTATCCCCAAATACTTCTTCAACCACTGATCTCACTTTTGTCAGCAGTCCAGATCTACCTCGGATCACCACTCTCCTGGCCTCACTCTCCATCACCAAACCCCCGTCACAAGTAACCTCAAAAAAGATCTGGCTATACCACAAAGCTGATTTCAGTAGGCTTAAGGGTGATGGGACATAGCAACGCGCGCGCACCCGCACGCACCACAAATAACCACAAAAATCCGCCGTGCTCGCAATAGTAAAAACGACCGCTAACTTAGCTTGCGTGGGTAATTCAAAGCTTCCCGCCCACCAATTGATAAAACTAACCGAGGCCCCGCCCCAGCTATAATTGTAAAGAGCGCAGCTGTTTGATATTGTATTTCTTGGCTTACTTTATCAGTATTGTTTCTCTCTAGAGCAGACACTGGCTCCCAGATTGTCTCCAAGCTTTGACAGGTAAATAATACCTCACTAATGACTCCATTATTTTAATTTTTTATTCTTGTGCAACACTTCTTCCTGATATATCACTCATGATTTTTTTTTTTTTTACAGTATTGTGATGACCAGTGATAATTTTTATGAATGTATATAATATAATGATACTTATTTTATATAAAAAATATTTTGAAATAGCCAGCTAAATATAGATGAATATTTTGTGATGTAGCTAGCTAAGTAAGAATGAATATACAAATGAAGTGAATAGCTAAGTACAGAAAACTGTACACAAACTGAAACTGTAGAGTTTTCCAGCAGCAAAAATGGTTCACTAATCTATTACAGGTACATACACACACTGAATATGCATCTAGCTAGCAGCTTGATAAAAGGCTTCCCTTACCTGACCATGCCGAGAAAAACACTATTAACAAGACTACAATAATCTCCTCACCCTCGTTTCAGTAGGGCTTATCATCGAGAAGGAGAGGCGGCCAGAAAACTGGTTTGCTAACTGGTAGGCGCCCGAAAGTTAGAGAGCACCTGGAACTCACTTTCCCGCGGGAATCAATTGAATCTGTTGTGGGTGTGGTTTGAATGCAATCAAGTCTCTGCCAAAAGATCGCGTGGACGAATTTTTAGTCCTGGAGTCTATTTTGTGTTACTTCTCAGAAACACTGCATAGAAGAGACTCCAAATTTTGTACACAGGCTGACTATGACCTTAGCTACAAAATGTTCGTTGCGATTTTTTTTGAAAGAAAAAAATTCGGGCGCGCTGCCGGGAGGATCAAATGAGCACAATCAACTAGACAAAACAAAGCAGAATTGAGAGAAAGTACAACGAAGGTTTTGAAGACAATCAACAAATGTAGCAGTAGACGAAGAATGGGCTCGTCAGCGACGGCACCCGCGGAGGAGTTGTGGATTATATACTTGAGGCTGAGGAGCTCGTAACTTGAACGAAACAGGCTCCCAAGGCCCGTTCTTTTTATTTAGTTAGTCTATTAGCAGTACTCTTTAGGAGCCGCCCTTAGTTGGAGCTCTACAAACTTCAAGAAAAAAGTTAGTAATCCCTAGCAACCAAAATCCAATTATTGTGAATATTTGCGTGGGCGTTGTCCCAGCACCCTTAACAAGGCACTCGAGGATTCACTGCCACCTGAGAAGGTAATGGCTTGCCCAAATGTGAACTCTACCTGGTCTCTATTTAAAGGTGTATAGGTGAGCAGTATATGCCAAATTTAAGAGCTTTAGTTACCAGCTGTTAGATGAACTACTCGGTTTCTGGAGTTAAAGTAGCGTAAGGACAACGTTGTCGACCACTTTAACCATAACCGCAATAACTTACACTTCCGTTGCAGGCTAAAGTGTCGAAGTCTGGACAAATCAACAAGGCCAGTCTACTCTGCGTGCATCACAAATTTCGTCCACTAACTATGTTCAGGCTTCTGGTAATGATCACCAGAAGAAAAAACACTTTTCCCGGAATGTCGACTCCCGGTACTATTTCTCGACCTCCCGTTAACTTTAATATTCTGTATGTCGACCACTACTGACTTCTCAGTTGCATCTCTTTTTGAATTTACAACATCATGTATTGAAATGTTACAAGTCATATTACAATAATTATATTCTGGATTATGATGACCAATTATTGAAATAAAAGATTCCATATTTGAAGAAACAAATAACAAAAAGATACAGTCTAAGTGAAATTACAGATGCACAAATCGGGAACTATTTCTCGACCTTCAGTTAATTTTAGTTTTCTATAGGTCAACCATTAGCTACAGACTAAAGGTCGTCAAAAATTATTTATCAAGTTAATACTAACAATTTTATAAATCATAGTACAACACATTCAAGATTATAATGAACAGTTTTTGGTATGAAAGTCAAAAATAGTAGAAAAAGTAAAAAACAGTAGAAAAAAATAAGAAATTATCATTCATGTGAAATTGCAAGAGCACACAGCACAAATATATCCACCACAACATTCTTCCAAACAGCTAATATGGCTCCAGACTCCACAGTCGATTTCCCCAACTGTACCCAGTCACGCCCAGGCAATATATCCTCAGTCTCTTCCTCTATATCATCCTTGTAGCACCCTGAGCACACACTGCAAATATCATGGCAAACTTGAGTGGAACTAGATGTGTCATCATTCTTTGCCCTCTTTCTAATTGGATAAGTCTTTGCAGGATTACAGGGAATCTTTTTTTTTGACCAGAATATTCACCAACTTTATCAGCACCTTTCTTCTGTTGGTTTTTTTTCTTTGCTTGCTCCTCCTTCTTTCTTGCCAATTCCTCCTTCTTCCTTGCTTGCTCAGCCTTCTTGCTTTCTCGCTCCTGTTGTTTCTGTTTCTTCTCTGATTATTTGGCTATACACTTTTCTTCCCTCTCTTTCTTTTTTCTTTCTTTCTCCTTTTCATCCTCTTCTTTCTGTTGCTTCTTTGCTTCCAATAATGCTAGAGACTCACCACTTGTCAATATTTGAGCTGATTTACTCCCTTCCTTTGGCTTTGACTTATTCACAACAGTGGGATAAACGAGGAACTCAGACAATGGCGAAGTTTTTTGAGAGATTGACACCTGTGATGAAGTCCCCTCACCGACGTCGGTATGTGAGCGTGTAGGAGTAGAAATAACTGCATTTGAATCAGATTCATCTGATGATGATAATGTCTTCTCACCAATGGCTGGAAAAATACAAATATTAACGGTTAAAAGATTAGCTGCTACCTATTAAAAACAATTAAAATCAAACTTACCCTGACAGTTGTCAATTTCTTCTGCAGTTGTAACTGGCAAAGACGGAACTGAACTCGGATGAAAAACTTCAAGCCAGCGGATGTACTCTGTGTCCATATCAAGATCATACCCATTCTCAAAACGCTTCTCAAATAACTCGACTTTGTCAGGTGGAAAATAAGGTGACACACCTGATGTCGTACAAACTGGCTGTTTATTCTGTAGACTCTCATTGGGCAGAGGGCTTACTTGCTTGTTGGAAGGACTTAGAAACTCACTACCACTTGTAAACTTGTCAAGTATGGCATTTGGATTAAATGGGTATATTCCAGTAGTTTTGAATGCTGAAGTAAAGTTGTCAATCGTCATTCCTTTTGACCACGCTTGATAAAAATGCTTAGAAAATTAAAATTTCGATACTACTCGACCCGCATTTGCAAAAGTAAACTGCCGACAAGCCTCTGACCAATAAACCTTAAGTGGTCCAAAACAGCTAGTATCAAGTGGCTGACTGTCAGCTGTGGTGTGCGGAGGAAGGCAAAATATGATTACTTCATTTTCTGCAGCACAGTGAACTAGCTCAAGGGTATAATGAGAAGAGTGGCCATCCAAAATTAACAACAAAGGTCGAGAAGAAACTGCATGTTTCAAAAAGTGGTTCTGAAACCAGTTTGCAAACAACTCCTGATCCATCCAGCCACTCTGAGACATGCCATACAAAGTAACAGGAACTTCTCCTTGAGCTAAATCATGGTTAAAATTTTTGCCTGAGAATACAACCATTGGAGGAATCACTTGACCACTTGCACTACAGCAACCCAATACAGTTATTTGAGTCTTATTTCCTGAACTTATTTGTCTAACCTTTTTTGTCCCTTTGAGTGAAACAACTCGTGGAAGTTTATGTTCCAATGTCATTCCAGACTCATCGCAGTTGTAAATCTGTGACGGTTTACCCTTTAATTCATAGGTAGTTAAAGTTTCATCAAGAAGATCAAATACTACTGAAAAATATCAGGGTTTGTCATTTTTTCTCATGCCAATGAAAAAGAATCTCCTCTTCGCAAAGTAATTTGAGGCCACCTTTGTCGAAAACGTCACCACCAACTGTTGGATATTTTTACATCATTACCATTTTTCTTTGTTAATGTTGCTTCTACTATTTTTAGAACTTCAGCTCTAGTCTTGCCGAAACCCATCTTGGAACATTTGACAAAAAACTTCACTAATTCTTCTTCCTCCTGCTTACTCAAAAAGGTTTCTCTTCCAATATCTGGTCCATGAATTACACGACCAGCTATTCTGTTTTTAAGTGTAGTTTGAGGGACGCCAAATTCCATGGCAGCTCTATCAACTCCTAGCAAACCGTTCTTTACCGCATCCATTGCAGCAATCATCGATTCATTGGACCAGGTCCTGAGCTTGGTAGGTCTGTTAGGCTTCTTTGGAGGTTGATTTTCCTTCCTTTTAGCTCTCATTGCAGCGATAAATAACACACCAAACCGAGAACAAGTGTGAACAAGTGTGAACAGAAATGAGCTGCGTGGTCGACAATAATGTGTGTGGTCGACAATAATGTGTGTGGTCGAGATTAAAAAAGTGTGGTCGAAAAAAAGTATGGTGCGGGTCGACAAAAAGAACCGGTCGACTATCGTGACATTATGCTAATAGCATTATCAACTCAATTACAAAATATTCATTATTACTTAATATCACTAACTATTTAAAATAATGTATGCAATATTAATGAGAATACTCGGAAGGAATTATTAGTTACTCTTTTTTACAAAGCTTATAATTTATTCTTTCTTAACACTTTTCTTGTGATTGTGTATTTTCAGAGATGCAGCATATGGAGGATGGAGTAAATATTCCAGAATCCTTGACAGAACGTGACCATATTGAGGTATACACAGTGACTTAGAATAAATAATTGATGATAATATGAAAATTCTTAATTTTTTTACTATTTTATGCACATCAAATTATGAGATCATAGTTAATCAATATACAGTGTGGCATTTAATAGAAAGTTAGCACGACGTTAAGATATAAAAATAATAATAAATTGAATAACGAGAAAATTCCCCAACAACTATATATTATAATTATTGTTGCTTAGGCATTATAGATTTTGAATAGCTACCACTAAATAAGTTGCCTAGCATCAAACTACAAAAAATTAATTTTTTTAATTTATTGTATTGAATTTTTATATAAATATAGAGTGATTGTTGTAAAATCACTTTAAATAACGTAATCACAACTGGAAAAATGAAAACGTTACCATGAGTACAATTCATAGAACAGTTTGGTTAATCTGGTAGCATTGGAGTAACACTCATACTACAAAGTGATTTTAATATTCCTTTTGCCATGTCTAAATTTCCTGAGCTCTATATGATACTTGTATATAAAGACAACCTTTTGTTCTGGCTTAACTTTGAATCTAATGTCAACAGTCACTAAATATAATTATATTGCTTGGAGCTGGTAGAGCATCTTCAAGGGATGCTACTTTTTTACAAGTGCAGTAGCTTTAGTAAACTCATACACATCATCGTTGAACTCTTCGCATCTTCCTCACCTCATTCAGCCTCAGAAAGCCTTATATCATTAAGCTTTCAACTCTGTCCTCGTTGAACTATGAAGCCATAACTGCTGTGTCAGCATACAGAATGTTCAATGTCACTGTTTCCTGCATTACTATATTGGTGAGCATTAATAGAAAATATATGTAATAAAGCAAATCTAGCTATGTTTTTGATTGACTGAAGTCGATAGCTTTAGCAGTTCAGTTTTATGATGTTTTGTGACCGCGAATAGTCCAACTGCCATATGGCAGGTTACACAGGTGAAAGAGTTAAGTACTGCACTTCTCCTTGTGGGTGATATCAAATAAAGACAAGAAAACATAGAATTTATCAAGTACAAATAGTCATGGTTTACTCTTGACATGTTGGCAATGTTCATCAGTTTTCATTTCAAGAAATACGAACATATTTTTAAATTACTCTGTAATCAAGGGGAGACATGATTTAATATAGATAATATTTATCTGATCATTTTTAGAAATATAAAATCGTTGCAAAGAAAATAAAGGCTTCTAACCCTGGCATTTTATCTGAAGAATTGTCATACGGAGAACATCTTTGTGAGATTGCGGCAAGGATCTCTCATGACTGGATAACAAAGTGTTACCTGTTTGAATTGAAATCCCAGACTGAGGTGGCCGACATAACTCAACGTTATAATAATGATCCTGTTTTACAAAGGTTAGGATGTTAGTGTAGAAAAAAATAATAACTAGATAGGGATTTATTGAGATTGTATGTGAGTAGGCAAGCAGCTCTGGACAGATGGAGGACAAGAGAAATATCACCCACCTATGCTAAACTTCTGGCCATTTTAGTGAAGGGAGATTGGAAGGATGCACAAGATTATATTGTAAAACTTAGAGTGAAGAAATAATTCTCATTAATTGCAGCAGTCAAACAATAACTGATTGTTTAGTTCTTTTATATTATTAACTCATAGCTAGTGCTCTTTAATTATGTACACTTTTATATTATTAACGCATAGCTAGTGCTCTTTAATTATGTACACTTTTATATTATTAACTCATAGCTAGTGCTCTTTAATTATGTACACTTTTATATTATTAACTCGTAGCTAGTGCTCTTTTATTATGTACACTTTTAGTAGTATTTGTGAGACAACTGAAAGGCTTGACAATTTATTAATTCTGAATGCAATTATAATTAAAGAAAGTATGATCATGCAATACATCAATATCTTGCAGGATTGCTTATAGGATTAAGGTCTGTATGGCACCAAAATGCTTCAGCTGCAGAATGGGTTTGCTAGCTTTTTTAAAATCATAGAAGTCAGTGTGGACGAATTTTTTTTGCCCAATTTCTTCTGCACACTGTAAACCAAAAGGTTTGTAGTTCACACCAAATTAAGCGTGAATCACTTGTAACAATAGTCACACCAAAATATGGTGTGATGTGCACACCTCATCGTTTGGGTGTGAAGTACACACCAAATTTAGTGTGAATTCTCACCATAATCACTATGAACTCATACTTACATTAATGCTGAATTATTTTAAGTTACCTTGATTCTAGTAGCTATTACATATCAACATTTTTTTCCTAAAAGAGATTGGTATGATCCCAGATTTCATTAATCAGACGACTAAAATCTTAGTCAACTCTCTTATCTAGCACACAAGTGTACAAAACATTTATAAGGTAGATTACAATGATAATAGCATTGTTTTTGCCTGCACATGAATATAATTAATGTTCGGTAAAGGGTCCATGCTATTCCATTGAGTGTGAATTTCACACTAAGTGTGCATTCACACTAAGAAGAAAGTGTGAAGGACACACTATGCATAGGTGGTGGGCATTCACACCACCAGTTTGGTGCGAATTTGGTGGGTTTTCACGCTATAATTTTTACAGTGCAGCTGTAACTGGCGAAGATGGAACTGAACTCGGATGAAAAACTTCAAGCCAGCGGATGTACTCTGTGTCCATATCAAGATCATACCCATTCTCAAAACGCTTCTCAAATAACTCGACTTTGTCAGGTGGAAAATAAGGTGACACACCTGATGTCGTACAAACTGGCTGTTCATTCTGTTGACTCTCATTAGGCAGAGGGCTTACTTGCTTGTTGGAAGGACTTAGAAGCTCACTACCACTTGTAAACTTGTCAAGTATGGCATTTGGATTAAATGGGTATATTCCAGTAGTTTTGAATGCTGAAGTAATGTTGTCAATCGTCATTTCTTTTGACCAAGCTTGAGAAAAAAGCTTAGAAAATTGAAATTTCGATACTACTCGACCCGCATTTGCAAAAGTACACTGCCGACAAGCCTCTGACCAATAAACTTTAAGTGGTCCAAAACAGCTAGTATCAAGTGGCTGACTGTCAGCTGTGGTGTGCGGAGGAAGGCAAAATATGATTACTTCATTTTAACACTTTTCTTGTGATTGTGTATTTTCAGAGATGCAGCGGATGGAGGATGGAGTAAATATTCCAGAATCCTTGACAGAACGTGACCACATTGAGGTACACACATTGACTTAGAATAAATAATTGATGATATATGAAAATTCTTAATTTTTTTACTTTTTCATGCACATCAAATTATGAGATCATAGTTAATCAATATACAGTGTGGCATTTAATAGAAAGTTAGCACGACGTTACGATATAAAAATAATAATAAATTGAATAACGAGAAAATTCCCCAACAACTATTATATTATATTGTTGCTTAGGCATTATAGATTTTGAATACCACTAAATATGTTGCCTAGCATCAAACTACAAAAAATAATTTTTTTTTATTTATTGTATTGAATTTTTATATAAATATAGAGTGATTGTTGTAAAATCACTTTAAATAACATAATCACAACTGGAAAAATGAAAACGTTACAATGAGCACAATTCATAAAACAGTTTGGTTAATCTGGTAGCATTGGAGTAACACACTCATGCTAGAAAGTGATTTTAATATTCCTTTTGCCATGTCCCAATTTCCTGAGCTCTATGATACTTGTATAATAGTGACAACCTTTTGTTCTGGCTTAACTTTGAATCTAATGTCAACAGTCACTAAAAATATATTAGATGTATTCTCTCTCTTTCACAGTCTTTTTTTAAACAATACAGACTTTAACAATATTTGGTCGCTGCCGGGAATCAAACTCCCGGTGACGACCAAATATTGTTAATTCTGTATTGTTTTTAAAAAGCCTGTGGAAGAGAGAATACATCTAAGGAGTAAATGAAGGCTGAGAAAGAAATTGGGAATTGATAAAAAATATGTTGTCTGGAGCTTGTAGAGCATCTTCAAGGGATGCTACTTTTTTACAAGTGCAGTAGCTTTAGTAAACTCATACACATCATTATTGAACTTTTCGCCGTCTTCCTCGCCTCATTCAGCCTCAGAAATCCTGATATCATTAAGCTTTCAACTCAGTCAGCATTAAACTATGAATCCATAACTGCTGTGTTCTAAACCGGTGAGCATTAATAGAAAATTTATGTAATAAAGCAAAGCTTTAGGTACGTTTTGATATTTGTCTGAGGTCGATAAGTATAGGTTACATCACGAGGTGGAGGTCGGTATGGGATTTAGCTACACAACCGAGGGCCGAAGGCCCGAGGATAGTGTAAATCCCGTACCGACCGCGCACCGAGCGGTGCAACCGACTTGTACCATGGCTCTAGGCTATAAGAAACGCATAACAACCTTTTTTTCTGTAGCCTCATTGGTCGCCGCTTCGCTTAGCTACAGATCGTAATTCTAGGCCACGGGCAAAAAATATTCACCTCCTAGGCGGTGTATAAGTGATTTATTCACCCCGAATTGAGAAATCTGATTGGACGGTTTGAACGAACCATGGTATAACTTTAGCAGTTCAGTTTGATGATGTTTTGTGACTGCGAGTAGACCAACTGCCATATGGCAGGTTACACCAGTGTAAGAGTTAAGTGTGGCATTTCTCCTTGTGGGTTAATATCAAACAAAGACAAGAAAACATTAAATTTATTAGTTATGGTTTACTCTTGACATGTTATCAATGTTCATCAGTTTTCATTTCAAAAAAATATGAATATGTTTTTAAGTTATACTCTATAATCAAGGTGAGACATGATTTAATATAAATGATATTTATCTGATCATTTTTAGAAATATATAATTGTTGCAAGGAAAATAAAGGCTTCTAACCCTGAAATTTTATCTAAAGAATTGGCATCTGGAGAACATCTTTGTGAGATTGCGGCAAAGATCTCTTCTGACTGGAAAACAAAGTATTACCTGTTTAAATTGGCCTCCAGGACTGAGGTGGATGACATAACTCGACGTTATGATGATCCTGTTGAACAAAGGTTAGGATGTAAAAAATTATAACTAGATAGGGATTTATTGAGATTGTATGTGAGTAGGCAAGTAGCTCTAGGAGAATGGAGGAAAAGAGAAATACCACCCACCTATGCTAAACTTCTGGCCATTTTGGTGAAGGGAGGTTGGAAGGATGCACAAGATTATATTGTAAAACTTAGAGTGTAGAAATAATTCTCATTAATTGCAACGGTCAAACAATAACTGATTCTTTTATATTATTAACTCATAGCTAGTGCTCTTTTATTATGTACACTTTTATATTATTAACTCATAGCTATTGCTCTTTTATTATGTACACTTTTATATTATTAACTCATAGCTAGTGCTCTTTTATTATGTACACTTTTATATTATTAACTAGTGCTCATTTATTATGTACACTTTTAGTAGTATTTGTGAGACAACTGAAAGGCTTGACAATTTAATACTGAATGCAATATAATTAAAGTAAGTATGATCATGCAATACATCAATATCTTGTAGAAATGCTTATAGGATTAAGGTCTGTATGGCACCAAAACGCTTCAGATGCAGAATGGGTTTGCTAGCTTTTTTGAAATCATAGAAGTTAGTGCGGCCGAATTTTTTTGCCCAAATTTACTGCAGCCATTATTCTAAAGCCATTTCAGAAGACCTCAAGAAACACTGCCACCACGAGCTGCAGGAAAGTTTCCCAGGTCTGAACCATCTGCTCTGGATTCATTTTAATACTTTTGTAAAACTTTAGTCAAGGTGTTAACAGATCGCTATTAGCGAATACTAAGTTATTACACTGAGACAACTTCTAGTCAGTAACATGACCACTCCATGCTTCAGACATAAATAATACAGTTCCTTGAGGGTTCTAATTCCAAGCATCATGTTGCTCAGAGCATGAGTATCAGGCTCTTCCGGTGGTGACTTCATTAGGTGTTCTGTAGATCCTGACGTCCTTGTCCCGTTTATAATTCTTAGCACAGCCAATACCACACCGAGAACCATCTCCACTGTTCGTAGGTTGTAGCTACACCACTCCCACGGATCATGTGAGAATAATATTTTATGCAAACACTCTATTCCATAGTTAGTTGGCTGCTGCTCCTGTGACACAACTGAGTACAAAGACACAAAACACAAATATAATGATCATGATCGACTGACTTGAGGTGTGAACTGGGTGTGACTACAAAAACCAAAGCATGATAACTATTACATCTGATAGCTAATGAGATACAGTCAGCAATGGCTGGTAACCACCATTGCATCAGCAGGGATATGTCTGCCACTACACTCAGTCATGTGGAATTCTTGACAAGTTATTGCCAAGGGATGTTGCATCAGCAGACTGGGGCTTTGTTTGAAGAGTGCTAGGACGTTGCAGGCCAGGCTGCATATCCCAGCATTTACCTGGGAAGTTATTAGCGATTGAAGTTGAAAGTACAAGGACTATTGCTAATGTACATATACATGCAGAACATGTCAATGGAGTTGTGCAGCAGCCATAAAGTTTGTATAAACAACAACAAAGAATCATCACATGTTGATAATATAATAGCTATGTGTATGTGTGTGCTGTGTAATACATTGATTCTGTTGTTCCTTTCGATTGATATATAGTGTTATTGTGATCTGTAAATGAATGTGATTGTTGTTCCTTTTGAATGACAATGTTATTGTTTTCTTGCTCTTCTAAACTTTGCAGTAACTGGCAGTCATGACAGTACCGTTAACCACTAGGAATAGACTTTATCTTGAGGAAACCATTCAATAGAATAACTGGAGTTGTCACAACTCATGTCACGTATCTCATGGCATCCTTATATTCATTGTTATAACAATAAGTCTTCATTGTAGTTGAAGGTGCTATGCTAGTAGCACTGACATCAATAGTGCTGCTATAAAGGAGGTTTGTTGCCATTAAGGAGCACAGTGCCATCACAAAGAAGATGAGGATCAGGGAGGTTTGAACTAGTTTGCAGTTCAGGTGTGGCAGAATTTCTAGTTTTTGATTCCGTATAGCTACCATTGTTCCCATTATCTCAGATATTTGAATGGCAAATAAACTTCATTCTAGATATACAGTAATTCTTCCAGCCCTGTATTAACTACAAGTTACTTTTGCTTTGATTTCTAGTCTCCGTCTGGATAGCAGTTACACTTTGAGCAGTTTGATATCTCGATTATGTCACAAGCAGGCAACAGTTCCATTTAACTAAATACAAGATGCTTTTGATTCTACAGTTCCTGAAGTGGCTTTGGAAATGATCGTATTGTTAGCAACATATCTTAATAAGGCTTCAAAATTAAGAGAATTGCTTGTTTTGTACCACAGTTACTAGCTATAAGCTTTGAGAAAATTTTCTACAAATCTGAAGTTTTAGGTTTTGCCACAACTCCATTGAAATGCAAAGAGGCTCCTCATCTGGCTTTTCAAAGCTTTTTCTAATGCTTTATGTTTTGCTTTTGCTGGCGTGAAGTCAAGATCTTTAACTGGTAGAATGGTATCTCTCTTCGATAACTAGGAATTAGCCATGGCATTCTAATTCCTGCTCTGCTCAGTACAAGTATGGCCACTATTGACTTAGGTTGATGTTTCAAAGTAGAATAGTGTTGCGCCCACATGTGTACATGCCTCACCCAGACCTGCCATACATTTGCAATGAACACAGCAAACTTTCCTTACCTTGACAAATGATCCAACAACTCATCACAGGTGCCCCATTACACTGCTGAGAATGCTGAACCTACGTCAAAACATTAATGTTAGGTTAGTATTGACACTAATGGAGAAACAAGTTTTAGTCTTGCTTATCAATTATATCAGGGAATAATGAGCATTGGTATAGCACCTTAGGTATATTTAGAAAGCATTTTAGGCACAAATTTGAGAATTTTTGAATTTTTAATAAGTAAAAATTGAGCACAAATTAGCAATCCTATTCCCTGCACAGCTCTGGGTAAGTGTTATGGCTCTTTCAACAGAATATAAACTTTTGATAACTCATTCCAATAGATGCAGTTATAATTTTCTATATAATTTTCAGTACTAGAAAACCATCTGTGGCTAAATTTACAATTTTTCATGTTTGTACGACAAAGTGCACTATTTTTCATATATATAAATTATACTGCTGGACTATTCACTGCCAGTTACTATGATCTTTCTATGATTCAGTCGTTATGGGACTGAAATAATTATAATAGCAAATTTTCTCATTCTTAACAGGAATATTGTTAATTAATACTCAACCCCACCTTTCGTCCTCTTCAGGGGTCAACTGAAGTCGAACTCTCCTTTGGTGACATAACAAAATGTAAACAGCAAGATTACTGGAGGGTATACTTACTGTTTATTATATCCTGGAGGGTGATTTGCACAGCAGCATAGACAGCCAGCATCCTGTAAGCTCTAAACTTATGTCTCTGTTCAACTTGTTGCAGTCCAGTGTCACTGCATTAACTCATGATTCTTGCTGGCTCTGTCTACAACTCTTACCTCTTCCCATTTAATGGGGTGGTGCTACTGTGTCCCGTCCCCGTCGCCGGTGTTAAGGTTTGTTAATCCTGCGGCTCCCATCCTGCCCGACGACCCCCCGGCCCACCCGCCCCTTCTTCGTGTGGCCTTGCACCTGGGGTGGGTGGCACCGTTACTCCCTAATTACCCCCTAATTATCCTTTCCTACCCACTCACCTTTAGTCTTCCTAGATAATCCTTCCTAGTCCGCAGCAACATGTGCTGAGTAGTTTGGCATGGGTGGCCGGAAGAAACCCCGCCCCCAACCAGCATGTGCTAATTGGGGCTAATTAACGGGGCGGGGCAAGCCCCTTTAATCCCGCCAAGGGAGGCACGACCGCTGCCCCAAACCAGCACATCAATGACGGAATGGACTAGCACCCACCCAGAACCAGCTGACCAGCCACCACGAAAGAATTAGGAATATTAACACATGACTTAACACGATGAACAGGACAACCACATGGAGTTGACACACACCAACAGTGAATATATCGCACGCACACATACATGCTAACACAACATGACGGAGTAGTTAGCCAGCTGCTGTCTCGGGATTTTGACATACTCCAGGTATGCCAGGCTCTTCCAACGACCGAGTGTCTTGATGATGGAGTCCTCCAACCCCCTGGCAGCGGCGGACGTAGCAGCTCCAATGCGAAAGCTGTGGCTGGCGTAGCGATCGGCTTGGACGCCAGCTTTAATTAATGCCCCCCGCATGGCCTGCACAAATCTTTGCCGAGTTAGGGGTTTACCATCCTGGAATCTAAACAGGGGCCCGGATTGCTTGCCACACACCAGCAAATACGCCAGCATGGCGGATACTGGGCACAGCTCCGACGGCACTTTGCCAATAACAGGGTGACCCCCTTCCTGAAAGGGTCAGTCTTGGAAGCCTTGAGATGGACACTGAGAAGGCCCGGGCTAACAGGGTCATCTACTGCTAGGTCAACCCAGGACAGATGGGTGGAGTGATCATACCCAGTGTCCCCCGGAACGGTGAATTCCCCAGCCCGAAGGAAGCCGAAAAAGGCCAGGCAGCATGCCGCCCACAACATGACGGTGTCGTGATCACTCGCCTGACACTCCCAGACTGCCTTAATACGGTGCAGTAGCGGTGGGGTGATTGGAAGGCATTCTCGACTGCTGCCCCCCTCTTCACCCTGTGACCTCTTCACACCTCTCAACACATAGTGAAGACGTGGTCGAACTGGCAGAAAAGGGTCCTCGAGCCCCTCTTCAATGTGGAGGTGTCCATGTAGGACTTAATAGTCCTGTGTCTAAGTCCCTCACTGGCCATCTGGGTAACAAACTTGCATAGGACATCTTCGCTGGCCGGCACAGCAAGCAAACCAGCTGAGCCACAAAAGCCCAAGAATCGTTTCTGACCACTGGAATAAACCCTGTGAGTTGACTGGGCGAGACCTTCACAAAGAACGCCCGAACAAGGCTATCCAGTCCACCCTCGTCTAGTCCGGGGTTCCGAACACTAGACACTGCAGCAGGTTGTCTGGTAGAGATGCGCCTTCCTTGTTCGCCCGTGGTACAAGTATCTGAAAAGAAGGGAGGTCATCATGTGATAACGCATCTGCTGCCCCATTCTGGAACCCTGGAATGTGCCTGCACACTAATGACACACTCCACCTAGCTAGGAAGAAGGACAAGCACCTCATCAAATGCATGGCCCTGTCCATCTTGCTCCTGCCGGAGTTCACGATGGCCACCACCGCAGCGTTATCGCAGAAACAGGACACTGTGAGGCCCTTCCACTCATTGCCTCATATCGCGACACCAAGTACTATGGGCAACAGCTCCTTCACTGTGATGTGCAAGTCACTCCAACACTCAGGGAACCGCAGCTGGAACCACTTTCCCCCGGAAGTGAAGGCACCACAGCCCCAAGGGCCAGAGGCATCAGAGGTCACTGCCACCTGGGGTGGCCCTCGGCATAGGGTTGCCATAGGGCGAGCCGTTCCAGATCGGCAAAAAGCAGCCCCACCATCTGAGGTCTGAACGAAAACCTGCATTGAGCCGTACCCGATGGTGGAGCTCTCTGACACACTTGGATAGCTCAATCATACGCGCAAAAATGATCTCCCAGGTCTGATAGCACAGCATGCATGCTGTAGCTGGCCGATAATGGACAGTAGCTCTCTCTTAGATCAGAATTTCATGCCTTCCCACCGCCGGATCTCACGACGCAGTCGCTCCAGTTTGGTAGGGGGCAGCCGCACGGTCATGGACAGTGTGTCCAACTCGAGCCCCAGAAAGGTGAGGGTGGCACTGGGACCCTCAGTCTTCTGAGAGGCCACTGGCACCCCCAACATGGCGCAGCGAGCCAAGGCCAATTGTAGGGCCCTCTCACCCTGTCTTGACTCTGGTTCACCAAAGAGAAGAAAATCGTCCAAGTAGTGGAGGCCATCCACCTCATCATGGTTCACCAGAATCCACACTAGTAGTGCATCTGCCACGGCATTGTATAGCTTTGGAGCTGATCTGAGGCCAAAGGGGAGGAGGACCTTGTCTACGTACACTTGTCCTTCCCAGCTCATGCCAAGCAATCGCCTGTCGCCCGGGTGGACGGGGACAGTTCAAAAGGCACCCTCTTTGCCAACATGGTGCCTTCGACCCCTTGCTATCACCCTTTTGCAGGCTTCATCCGCAGATGTATAATGCAGACTGCACAACTCGGGCTCAATACCATCATTCACGCTGTGGCCCTTCGGGAACGACAGATCTACAATGAGGCGCCACTTGCCCGGTTGGTGCCCTTTGGGGACCAGACTAAACCGGTTCACTTGCACACACCTAGCGGTGTCGGAGTCCACAGGTACCCTACTAAAGAGGAGGCCCAGCCATCCATCGTGAACAGTGAGTAATGCCCTGGAACGCCCTCAGGACAAACATATCTTCGCATACTGACACGGCCAGCATGCGAGAACCTTCACACCCTACCCATTGTCCTACTACAAAGTGCTAGCACTAACCCCCCACCGCCCCCCAAACACCCAGCTTAGCTACCCGTCCCCTACCTCCACCAGCCGACTAGTTATGCCCTCCATAAACCGCCCCACCTATCCAAACTCTACCCCGCTAGCATTAACAATGGTCAAAACATATGGTAATCATCAAAGCATAGAATGCTGAGCCTGAAACAAAAAAAAGAAAAAAGAATAAATGAATAACGGCACAACAATACAATCAAAACATAAACAACAGTCACAGCTGCGACAGTTCAATTGAAGAGGCCCCAGACGCTGGGCAGTTTATATGTTGGATGTCTTTCCCTTCCCTTCTTCCATGGGAGGGCATGGTGCTCACCACCACAACGGGAGCAGATGTGCTGGAAGCGACACGGGATAACGGCACATGGTCTGCCGTCATTCCAGGTGAAGCACGCTATCACACGCCTTCTCTTCGGCCGAGATGTGGGTCCGCTGTCAGAAGGCCACCTAAGAGCTCCTCCAGGCCCAGAAGACAAGAGGCATCTTGTGTACAGCGCCTGGTCTAGGCGCCCGAACTCGGCCTTCTCCAGGGATGGAACCTGTTGGCGGAAGCGCGAATCGTACGCCCGCCACCAGTCACCCTTGCGCCCCCCGACAGGACTATGACCAGGTACGCCCACAGATCCACGGCCTTACTGGGGTGGGCACGGACAACAATTCCGGCGAAGCGGCAGAAGGCCCTCGCCCATCCCAGCAGGTCTGTCACCAGGCAAAGTTTGTGCGCCGGCAGTGGTTTGGGGTCAGAGAGCGCCGAAGTTCCATCTCCAGGTCTCCTCCGACAACTCAGCCATATCGACGAAGTCCCCCTTTAGAATACGGCAGACTATCCTAGCTGGGACCACAGGCAGGGTCTCGCCCAGCTGAAACTTCCCTGCGGGGGACTCGGGGGGTGCCGCAATGGCTTTCCCCGGTTCTGAACCTGCTCCTCCTGGTGATACCAGGTTCTCTGCCATTGTGGGCAGGCTGAGGTCCCTCACACTACCCGCATCAAACTCCCCGAACCTTGGTCCTAAAGATGCGGTACACACCACATATTCAATTAGAAGCACTAACTGCTGCCAATCGACAGCTAAAGTGATACCACTACCTCACGCCCCCTGCACGAGGTAAGGGACACCCTGCTCATCTGTACCCACGAGATATGGCAATGAGATAGCCGAGCACATGCGGCAGACAAGGGTCACACCACTTGCTCACCTATACTTGATTTTAGTGTAGCCCCGACAACATCACTTCACCCCAGGCACAAGTGATGCAATAATCATACCACGCTGCAGTTTATCAACCACTGCTAGGTACAGCAGATCTGGTAAGAGTCTTGCTACCCACCCAACTGCTGCCTGCATATCTGGTAGGAGTCACACAACCTGCCAGCCACACAACCTACCAGCCACATCCAAGTGTGGCATATCAAGACATGTCTGGTAAAAGGTCACACTACTCACCAGCTGCTGCTAGGCACTAGATCTCACACGTACCAGGCAAGAGTCGCTCTACTTGCCAGGCAGCCCCTGCTAGAAGGCTTCCCACTACCATTGCTTTAAAAAGAGGGGTTGCATACTTAACCCTACCCCATCACTCCCTTAGTGCTCCCTTGCCCAAGCAGAAGTGATTGATCTACTAATCAACCCCTCTATCTCCCGGCACTAACATTCTTAACATTGCTACCTAGGGTATGCTACCTAGGGTTTATACTATTGCAGCTAAAGTACCACATGCACTCACCACTTGAGGAGGGTCCAGCAGCCCTAGCTGGAGTGGGAGTCTCTCCTGAACTGGCAGCTACACTGGGGCCCCCTGGGGCCAGTCCGGCAGGGTTAGTCCCGTTGTGATTCCACTGCCACCACCCCCCCCCCCCCCCCCCTCTGCTGCTGCTGCTGCAGCTGATCCCACAGCTCCGTCACCACACTCCTGATGACACCAACCACCTCCTCTGGGACCACACTGCTGCGTTGCTGGTCCTCGCCAGTATTGCCAGTATTACTGCCGCTCTCGGCCCTATTGCAATAGCATTTGACACCATTACCAAAAGATGGCTAGCTAGCAATCTAATAGAAGGCAGTATAGTAAACTACCTCATAGTCTGCTGGAGACGCTGTTTAGCGACCCTTACCAGAAACTTTCCATCGCAACTTGCCCAGACTACGTAGATGACTGTACTACATAGCAACTAAAACCGCAATGCTGTGCTGGCTGAAGTCAGACCGCCAAACCGCCAAACCAGCTGTGAACTCCCACGCATTCAGAAGGTGCACTTCTGATGCAAGACATTTAAGTTCAGCTCCATGTTTTTTGTGGGCGATATGTTCTTAGAGTTGTGGTTACCAGCTCCTCATCAGTTAAGGTGAGTCTTAATGTGAAAAGAAGAGATTTTTTTAAATAATCAGAACGACTGGCTTGCCTATTCTATATTTACCATAGTTGGGATTCAGTGAAGAATACAATGGAGAGCCTAAGAGTTGCCATGAAATTTGTGTTGTTGCTTTATGTGACGGGTGTTTATATTAGCTATAGCAGAACATCTTACAGTCACTAAACTTTTATAGCCATGCCCCATAGGACTCTGTATTGTTAGAAAGCTCAATTTAAATTGAGCAACTCTTTTCTTTCTCATATACCAAAAATTAAATAAATGAATAAAAAGTTCCAAATCGCTAGCACTTTGATTGATGACACAAATGTGTTCTTTTCCCTTCTAAAGTACATTCCTTGGGGATTAACTATGAATGAAAAATAAACCACAATGACAGTCAATGTACGTTCCTTGTAGAATCTATTGATTGTAGCAGGTAAAACCTCCAAAATGCTTCAGTTATTTTCACATAGCTACTAAAAATTAAGGTGAGATACTTGTTTTGAAGGCACCTTTACAATGGTGATGAAGAAAATGGTTCATGATATAACAATAATAACATTTGTCACTTTGTTTTTACTGAAAGTTCAATGTCAGATGTGCTACATATACTGACACCAGCTAGTGTGATTTCATCATCAGAACTGAAGAAATTGTATACCATATTGAGAGAATATAATATGGAGACAGAATGTAGTGGGATAGCAAACTGAAACTGTTTACACTTGTTTTATTTTGATATTTATTGACAAAATTGACCAAATATCAATAGGAAAAAAATACAAAACAGTTCTTGCAATAATCATTATATAGCTATTGGGTTGCTGTCTGCTGTGAAGACACCCGCACACCAGCCAGGTGTACATGTATCTCACATTATGTTCACTAAACCACAGTTACAAGGGTGGCAACAAACCACTAACCACTGGCCGGGTGCAAGATAATTGTTGTAACTTCAACAACGCATCATACAAATTGTTAAAAACAACAACTGAGTTTACATTCTTTTGTTTCTGTTACTCATGCGTTATTCATTTATGTTAATGTCATTCTGATTTTTATATTAACTCCATTATTGTCCGGACTCTAAGCTCGTATACTTTCATTCCTTGTTTTAGTGAACGAGTGTGCAATAGTGATTATGAAGACTGAGGTGGAAATGGTACCGGTAACCTTAAATATGAAAGTTCACTATATTCATAAAAACCAATAACCAAATTAATTCCAGATAGTGCGCACATTAATAGATGACATGACCGGAAATAAGAATGACCACACCCAACTATTAACAATGATAAGTGGTAAGTGTCCACACAACTATACATGACTATTAACAATGATAATTAAGTGGCTACGCAACTGTCCAGAAGAAGATTTTCATAGGTTGGTGACAATTCTTTTGTCCTCATACTCTGCCTACTCACATGCTGCAATCTCAATAAATAGCTTTCTCTCAAATTTTCTTTCTACATTAACAACCTAACTTTTGTCCAATAAGATAGTCAGAACCATGAGTTATGTCATCCACATCAGACTTAGTTAATTGAACAGGTTAAAAAAAAATTTCCCAAGAGTACAGAGGCATCCTCCTATTGGAGGTTCAGAATGCACTGAATTTGTAAGAAGTAAAATTGGTGGGGGGGTGGGGGGGGACAAGAAGCTAATTCGTCCATTATTGTATACAGGTTGTCCCTTTCTAGGATGTCCTTTATTAAAGGTTTCACTGAAATGGATTCTATTGTAGCTAGGTTCAGGGCAATTTATAAGTTGTGTTCATAAGAAAATTGCATTGATACAGAACTCTGAACTGACTGAATTTGATAATAAAAATAAATGATTGTAGTAGCAACAGGAAGTATATAAAGTTATCCACAACAATATGAATGCCATTATATCAATATAACACACATGCTTATGAGGGTATAATTACAGATAGTATTAGCTCCAATTTAATTTGGAGCTCTCACAAGGAAATATAAAATGAAATGTGAAGTATCCTACAGTTATGGATATAGTAAATTTTTAATTTTCATCCTGTATATCATTTTTTATTATACTGCTATGTCTCCATAGTAAACCAATTACTTATACTTTGTAGCAATAGAACTACAATGTTGGCACTGCATTTTGTGTATTGATGCTTGCACATATATATTTAGCTAAGGGCAACATGTGTAACGGAAGGCACGCACCTGATGACAGCACAATTTAGTTGCTGCCACCAGAGTAAGTATCTTCTATCTACCCTCGGCAAACCGACGCCCACCCGTAGGTCTTAGGACTGAGTAGTAGGTTAAATTACTTTAATCGAAAACTTGGAAGACACGAGACTGAACTCTACAGCATGACACAACTATTTATAGTGACACAAACTCCTCCTACTACTGACGCAAAATGCTGCAAAGTTCCAGTACTACTACAAGCAAACAACCACACAAACACACACTATCTAATTGCACAAACAACTCGTGACTCATGAACACAATAAACCCCTAGCTATGCAAGCTACTTCTAAATAATACACAAACACATATCAGTCTCTGATATACACACACATAATGTTCTCTTCTCTCTTCTCCTTATACTTCATGTGGGCACGCCCACACAACAGTTTAAGGGTCATAACTTATCACGAAAAAGGCTAGCAATACCTATTCTGCTGCCGAAGCATTTTGGTGCCATATTAATCCTATTAGCTATAACTTTTCTGCAAGATATTGCATGATCCTATACTTTCTTTAATGTTAATAGCTATATCACATTCAATATTAAAAAATTGTCAAGCCTTCCAATTGTCTCATAAAAATACTACTATAAATTAATAATATAAAAGAACCAAAAACAAATAAAAATTATTGACCCTTACAATTAATGAGAATTATTCCTTTTTACAAAGTTTTACAAGAATATCCTGTGCATCCTTCCAACCTCCCTTCACCAAAATGGCCAGAAGTTTAGCATAGGTGGGTGGTATTTCTCTTTTCCTCCATACTCTCAGAGCTGCTTGCCTACTCACATACAATCTCAATAAATCCCTATCTAGTTATTATTTTTTTCTACATATCCTAACCTTTGTTCAACAGGATTATCATACTGTCGAGTTATGTCGGCCACCTCAGTCTCGGAGGCCAATTTAAACAGGTAATACTTTGTTTTCCAGTCAGAAGAGATCTTTGCCGCAATCTCACAAAGATGTTCTCCAGATGGCAATTCTTCAGATAAAATTTCAGGCCTTATATTCTTTGCAACCTTTTTATATATCTAAAAAAGATCAGATAGCTAAATATCAACTGTACATGAACATAATCATCTTTTCTTTTTTTTACTTTGTGTAGTATTAATGAAGCTTAATTATAACAAGACGATTCAGCTTGGAGAAGCCTTCATTAGTTGTGAGATGGCACATGTGAAAACTATGACAACAGAGTGCTAAAAGATACTCAGGAACTTCAGATAATGCTAACACTAAAAATCATAACAATGAATGATAATAAAAAACAAATAAACAAACAAATAAATTAATAAATAAATAAGTAACTATAAAAATTAAGTAAATAAATAGTTTAAAAATAAAATAAAATAAATAAAACAAATAAAATAAATAGTAAATATATAAATAAAAAAATGAATAGTTAAATAAATTTATGATTGACGTATTCAATAAAACCCAAGAAATTGGTTGCAAATGTAGATATTGTATTACCACCTTCAAGATTCATTGTATTTGGTGTAGACTCATTTCGAATAGCTTCCAATATTGTACTTTTTTGGTGCTCTTGTTTAAATGCCAGTAGCTACTTGTTTATTGATTCATTTATTATCTATAATACGCTTATGTGTCAGTAATGATGATGACGGTGAACGACGGTGTGTATATATTCATGATAATTCATGAACTTTGTACGGTTTGGCAAAGTATCGTCAACTCTTAGCAGGTAAAGTGTCATCATATTCAGACGAAGGAAGGTGGCACAGGTTTCAAAAAGGAAGGCGAAAGTACGAAAGAGAGGGTAAAAGGCGATTAATCATAACTAAAAAGCGGTTGGAATCGGCGAGGTAAGGCGGCATAGGTTTAAAATGGAAGGGAAGAGAAGGCAAAAAGACGAGTGGATAATTATAGCTAAAAGGCGGGTGGAATTAATGAGTAAAGACGGGGGTTCGTTTCCAAAAGGAAGGCAAAAGTACGAAATAGAAGACAAAAGTTTCTCAAAGTATGACAGAAATTTAGAACCAGGAGAGATAGACAAAAGGGGACTTCATGACCCAAGAAGAAGAACTGAATAAAGGAGAGGTGGGGTATAAGAAAAGCTCAGATAGTTTAGGGGAAAAAAAGAGCAGGAGAGGGAAACTTATGTAACCTTAACTAATGGTAGAGAATGATAACTAAGCAAGATAACTTGTGCTACTGAATTCTTACTTGGCAATACGTCAAGTGCCACTATGTGGCGGGGTACTTGCTAGTCATTCATAATTATGATTCTTAGTTTTAGCATTATCTGAAGTTCCTGAGGGTCAATGTATCATTTAGCATTCTGTTGTCATAGTTTTCACAATTGTACCATCTCACAACAGATGAAGGCTTTTCTAAACCTAAATGTCATGTACTACGATAAGTTAAAAAAAAAGAATTATGTTAATTTATAAGTATTAACATAGTAGTAAAAAATGAATTTGCACATCTATATTAAATCGTGTCTCCCCTTGATTATAAAATAATTGAAAAACATGTTCATATGTTTTTAAATGAAAACTGATGAACATTACTAACATGTCAAGAGTAAACCATAACTATTTAACTTAATAAATTTAATGTTTTCTTGTCTTTGCTATGATATTAACCCACAAGGAGAAATGCAACACTTAACTCTTACACCTGTGTACCTGCCATATGGCAGTTGGTCTACTCGCAGTCACAAAACATCATAAAAACTGAACTGCTAGTGTTATCGACTTCAATCAAACATCAAAACATAGCTAAAGCTTTGCTTTATTACATATATTTTCTATTAATGCTCACTAATATAGTAATGCAGGAAGCAGTGGCGTCGAACATTCAGTATGCTGATGCAGCAGTTATAGCTTCTTTGTTCAGCGCGAACTGAGTTGAAAGCTTAATACACTTAGGTGAGGTAGATGGCAAAGAGTTTTAACAACGATGTGTATGAGTTACTAAAGCTACTGCACTTATAAAAAGTAGCATCCCTTGAAGGTGCTCTACAAGCTCCAGACAACGTTTTTAGATTTAGAAAGTATGCCAGAACCACAGGTTGTCTTTATAGCTAACCAGACACAAGTATTTAATAGATCTCAGGAAACTGAGATATGGCAAAAGGAACATTAAAATCCCATTGTCAACAATTATTTATTGTGTATACCTCAATGTGGTCACGTTCTGTCAAGGACTCTGGAATATATACTCCATCCTCCATCTCTGAAAATACAAAATCACAAGAAAAGTGTTAAGAAAAGAATAAATTATAAACTTTGTAAAAAAGAGTAACTAATAATTACTTCCAAGTATTCTCATTAATATTGCATACATTATTTTAAATAGTTAGTAATAATAAGTAATAATGAATATTTTGTAATTTAGTTGATAATGCAATTACTTTAACTCCAGAAACCGAGCAGTTCATCTAACAGTTAGTAACTAAAGCTCTTAAATTACAAAAAAATATATTAATCTAATGCTAGAATGCATAGTAAACCATTAATCAGAGGATTCGGTTGAATTACATAATAAGCACCAAAAATGTAAGCATATTCCATCCGTAATAATCTCAGGACCCTCGCTAAAAATGCTGGGAAGAGTTGTGTATAATACAATAGTATAAAATAATTACTGGTGAGTGTGAACTATGTAATGAGTTAGAATAGTTGAGCTGTAGGCTGGGAGTGAAGCTAGAACAACATGACCTACAGTGAACTGATTCTAGAAGTGTATACTCATGACATTATCCACCTGTGAGTGTGTATTACACACAATGAAGTACAGCTATTGTCTAACCACTACCTCTAGATACATGTTTATGACTGTACATTCCTTTGAGTAATACTGTACTTGTATTTCTGCCCATGATGTATTATCATTCTCATATAAATTTTGCAGTTAATAATTTTATTATCCAACATCAGTACCCATAATTTAATATTTCCTAACCTTTACTTCAAACATAATACAACAGCTCAAACAACAACAAAAAATTCTATAAACCTCAAGAAACAACACTTATAGAGCTTTTCATTTTGTGCACTCTTAGTTTGGCATTGATAATTTATTCTGGTTTTTACACTAAATATAGTGAATTATCCAGAATTATTTGTCCAATTCATGTTTATAATTTTCCAATTTTTATAAATTCTTAGTCTTATATAATATTGCCCTATATAGCTATATATAATACTTAGCTATTACATAAGTCAGCCTGTGATGTAGTAAATATTAAATTCATAAGCAGGCTAATTTATTTCCACGAGCCTAATAAAGTCTGAGAGTGAAATATCTTGCTATATAATTAATAACTTACCTAGTTTTCGAACCATGATCTAAACAAACAAACAAAAAAGACAGAAATGTTAATTTAGCCCATATCATAATCTTTAGAGAATTGACATAATATTGGCTATGTACAGATGTAACAATTGATCAAAAGACTTACTGCAAACCCCCCATTGTAGCTCAGGAGAGTAGGAAGCCAGATCATATTGGTGCAGCCATCATAACCACACCCACCTAACCACACCCACTCTTTTATTAAACTAATGGGAAAAGACAATACAGTGGTTTTTCTATCAAGTGAACCAAAGAGTTTAAGTCTAGGCTCTGTGTATCTAATAAATTCAAATGACACTGTAAACACACCAAACAATTCAGGTACAAGCCATATTTTATTACAATCAGTAAGTTCATGTCAAATAAATAATGTTAAATTATAGTTATAGCTATTATGTAGAGTGTATATATCATATAACTAATATTAGCTACTTGGACATATAAAGCAAACAACACAATGACAAAAAAAAACTTTAAGGGTGGCCGCACACTGCCTATGCAACTTTTTGTTGATGGTTACATAATGAATGATTACTACTATTATATACTTACAGGGGCTTCTCAAGTCATTTCAACAGCTCGATTTCAACTGCCCAAGTTCGACAACAACCAAGAGATCAGGTGTAAAGAGAACACATCCCTTTTTTTATTAAAATATAGGTGCAGCCATGGCTGCACAGCCCCACCCATTCCGACGCCCCTGAAGACCCTATGCAGCCATGACTGGATCATGTGATAGTAACCACAGACATTGCTATAGTCACATGACTGGATCATGTAATAGTAATTATTGAAATTGCTATGTAGTCATGACTAGATCATGTGATAGTAACTACAGACACATGACTAGATCATGTGATAGTAACTACAGTAGACCCTCACAAATCCGAACAGCTTGGGACCGAAGCCACTTCGGATTAGTTAATATTTCAGACTAGTGAAGTGTATGAATATCATTAAATTGCTGGATGTAACATACATAATTGAATTGATTATCCAGTACATTGTGTTTATACAATATATTTATTTACTCATTCATTTATTTTCTCATTCCTCTACAATACTTACTTAATTTTTTAACAATCTTGTACTCTAATATTAATATGAAATAACATATTAAGGTGAAGAAAGATAAAATTACATATTCAAATTGTTAGAGAAATAATCAGTTATTTTTTTCTGTTTCAGTGAACCAAGACGCTTCTTTGCTGCCAGTTCCTTCGATTCTTGTAGCACTGATATGTTATATACATTTGATTCTTGCTCCTGTAGCCACTGTATGCATCCCTCAAACATTGTCACTGCTGCACTATGACTACTTTTTGAGATCTCCTCCTCCTCAGCATCATTGTCATGTGGGTCCTGCTGCATAGGCCCTTCCATCTCCCGTGTAACCCTTGAAACAATTTCATCATCGTTGAGGTGAGTATAGCCCATGTCTTGCTGATCACATCCCAGCCAATTTTCAATTTCATCTTCTTCAATTACTTCATCCAACAGTTGAAACATAGCACCAAACTCAGCGGTAGGATGTTCAATGGGTTCTGGATCAGTATCTTGAGTGTCCGACCCTTCAGGTAAAAATTTTCTCCATGACAGTCGTAGTGTGCGATCCGAGATCTCATTCCAGAAAGCTGCAATAATAGTTGACACTTTTAGGACATTTATAGTCTTTAAGTAATCGGGGATAGACTTCCCTTCACTATTGTGCAGAACCAATTCTTCCAGAATCGTTCTTTGGTAGCGTCGTTTGATAGAAATTAGCACACCTTGATCCATCGGCTGAATAAGGGATGTTACATTTGGTGGTAAAAACTTGGCAATTATTTTTCCATCTTTTGGTATCAGTTGGTCTTCACTAGGATGAGCTGAGCAATTGTCTAGCAAAAGAACAGCTCTTGGTTCAACATCCATCTCACGCAATTGCTTTTGAACCGTTGGCACAAACTTCTCTTGAAACCACTCTGTAAATATTTCTGCATCTACCCAAGCAATTGCTTGATTACAATAATGAACTGGTAAATTGTCACGATTGATATGCTTGAAACATCTAGGGTTCTTTGATTTCCCTATCAAAAGCAGTGGTAATTTGATTGTTCCATAGCACATGCATTTATGGTTACTCAATCTTTTTTGGTTTTTCGTCCATCCACAGATTTTTCAAAAGAAGATGCCAAAGTTTATAATAAAGCCCAGTCTCATCGCAATTGAAAATCTGATTGAGTGTGTAATGGTTATCTTCCACATACTTTTGAAACGTGCTGCAGAAGTCTTCTGCTGCTGGTTTGTCAGCTGATAGCTTTTCTCCCTGAAGCATGAGCTGTCGGATGCCGTGCCGACGGCAAAATCTCCACAACCAGCCATCTGAAGCACTAAATTCTTCTGGTCCAGCACCACTTCTTTGTTCTATAATGTTTTTATGTAATTGTAAAGCTTTGGCCTGCACAATAAGTCCTAAGAGAAAATAATATGCACAGCATTGTGGGCCAGCCCACATTTACAGAAGATGGAAGTTAGAAGATGCATAGACTTTGCGCCATGCGCATGAACAGTTGAACAGTTGGGTGTCTGTCATAGTATAACAGTTGCGTTTTAATTAGAACAGTTGGGTGTGGATCACCATTATGCATGTGTCCTGCAGGTGTTTATGTTACGTCCATATTTGGCCATTTGTGTGAGTCGTTGATTGCTTGTATCATTTTTGATTGGTCAGTATGGTGAGTGGACTTATAAAAACCCCTCACCACGTTTTTGTGAAGTAGTTCAGTCCAGCTTAGTTTTTTATTAAAGCTCAAAGTGAGAACCCCAGCTCTCTAGCTGAACTCTGGTGGCAGTGCTCATTGCTGACCTCCAGTTTGTCGTGAACATTGCGCACTACGGAGCCAGGCCCACACAAAATTGGTGGCAGCGGTGGGATCTCTGACAGGAAGACATTCCAGAGGAGATTGTCCACAAGAACCCACAACGATTCGTCATGAGGGATCATTAATTCGAACCAGTGGAGAACGGTTGGGAGACGTCCTGACTTACTCCTGAGGATACGTTCTTGACGCAGCCCAGAAGACATTCTGAGAATCGAGCTAACTCGCCCAGGCGGAGAAAGCAACTACTCATCGCAACCTTACTTCGGTAGTGGAGGCATCATTCCATTCGTGCTTAGGCAACAGCGGAGCAGCCAGAACTGGACAGGGTCTAGACCTTAACGGAACTGGTCAAGTTATTGTATCATTGTGCTTTAAATTTTTTTTCCTGTAATTGTATCGTCATTTTGTCTCTTGTAAAACGTCTCAGTGCTATTTATTTTTGAAAATTAGTTTTTTTCCCCTGTTTTCTGTTAGGTCTCTAGCATAGGAAGCGAGGACACTCACCTTCTATGACTGGGGTCGGAGCTGTGGCGGCTAGGAAGAGGACCACAAGGAAACTACCACCCGTGGACTCTGATTACAAACCATCCTATCGGCCTGTATCATACAAGAGATCGCCATACCCGACGCGACCAGCTGAGGCAAGGGTTACTAAGGAGTAAGAAGAAGAGGTGGAGACGGAAGTGAGTGGGTATACGGGTGTTGAGAGAGACTTGGAGGGAGGATCTATTATCGAGGAAGAGGAGGACAGTGAAGGGGAGGAAATGGCACGGAAGGAGGAGAGCGAGTTGACCAGGTTAATGAGGTTTATGGTGGATAGGGATGACAAGCGTAGGGAGGAAGAGGATAGAAGGAGGGAGGAAGAGAGAGAAAGGAGAAGGGAAGAGGAGGAAAAGCATAGACAAGAAGAGAGAGATAGAAGGAGGGAGGTAGAGGAGAGACGTAGAGAGCAAGAGAGAGCTTGGGAACAAGAGATGGATAAGAGAAGGGAGGAAGAGGCGCAGAGAAGAAGGGAGGAGGAGGAGTATAAAAGGGTTTTGAGGAGAGAAGAGGAGGAGTCAAGAAACAGGAGAGAGCTACAGCAAGACAAGCTGAAAGTTCTGGGTAGCTACAAGGAGTCCACAGAGTTGTTGGGCTACCTTGAGAAATTCGAACGAATAATGAGGGAGTGTAGATTTGGCGAAGACAGTTGGGCAGAAAGATTATTTCCCAGGTTGCCTGAGAGGTTGTGCCTGAGGGTGTCTGGTGGTAGAGATTCTAGTGGTAGCTATGAGGATATCAAGAAGGTTCTACTGAAGTCAGTGGGTGAGACGCCTCTCACCTATGGACATCAGTTGTTCGATCTAACGGGGGAGTTGGTTAAGAGCAAGACAGCTGGAGAAATATGCGAGTTGATAGAGAGGATTTGTAGGGGGGTATTACAAGGTTGCATGACCCTAGAACAGTGTGTAGTGTCATTGGCTGTGGCATTGACAAGGAAGGTCATTCCACAAGCTGGAAAGGTGTATTTAGAGACGAAGAAGATAGAGACTGTTGAGGATTTACGAGATGCATGGGAAACCTGGATGTCGGGTAGACAGAAGGGGAACTTCTTTAAACCCTGGACAAGTTCGTTTGGGAGTGAAGGGAGAAGTAGGCTTTGGCAGTCAGAGAGTCATGTTAATAAAGATATTACATGCTTCTCGTGTGGTGAGAAAGGTCACCGCTCTACTGATTGTAAGAAGTCCAGGTGGAGTGGGAGTGTTAACGGTGGGTCAGGAGCTAGGCCCACCACGTGTTTCAATTGCGGAGAGCAGGGCCACCGTAGTGTTGATTGTACTAATAAACGGGTTGGTGGCCCTGTCAAAAAGGAAGGTACAGGTGGGAAGGTCGCAAAGTTAGTGGTGGAAGGTGAAAAGGATAATGTTGCATGGGGTATAGTGAACGGGACTAAGAGTAAGGTTTTGATTGATACTGGTGCTAGTGTGGGAGTTGTGCCTAGGTCCTTGCTAAAGGAGAATTACAGGGACTGCGGGGCCATACATGTTGCAGATGTACATGGTAACAAGAAAGTTCATAGAAGCACGGTAGTCACATTCGAGTTGGGAGGTCTGACATGTTCTAGGCTTGCAATGATCGATGAACGTGAGGGGGAGGGAGTTACTAGCATTGTACCTATGAACTTGACTGATAGCGAAGAGTATCTAGCTTTCACCAAGGCAATTAAGGAATATAGAAATGATAAGGTGGTGGAGCAAGGGAAGTCAGCTGAAGTTAATGTTCTGACCAGAAGTCAAGCCAGACAAGAGGAAGTATTAGACCAGTGTGAGGGTGATGTGGGTGTAGGAGATTTGTGGTGTACGGTGGAGGAGTCAGACCAGAAGGAGCAGGGTGTTGAGAAGGAGCCTTCGGAAGAGTTGGGGGAGGCAGAATCGAAGCAAGAGTGCTTGAGGGAGAGTGTGGTAGAGGGAGGTGAAGAGTTAGAGGGTGAACCGAGAGAGTTAGAACAGATGAGTGTAGAAGACAGTGAACGAGAACTTAGTGAGTTGGCAGGACAGATAGGCCCTATGAAGAAAGGGAATGACGGTAGTGATTTCAGAAGGAAGTTGTTAGCAGACGACAGTCTGAAGACATGGAGGGAACTAGGGACGAGGAATGATTTGTTAATCCGAGGGATGTATGTGTCATGGGAGGAATTTGTAGATGTTATAGTTGTACCTAAGGAGTATAGGAGAAGGATATTGGAGTTGTCGCATGAGAAGAGTGGTCACTTAGGGGGTGAGAAGGTGGCAAGGATGGTGAGCAGATACTTTTTGTGGCCAGGTATGGTGAAAGAGATAGAAGAACATTGTCGTAGTTGTGAAACCTGTCAGAGAAAAAGCAAGCATAGACCCAAGAAGGTGCCTGTGGCGGGGACAGGCCTGTGCTTACAGAGCCCTTTGAAAGTGTGGCGGTGGATTTGGTGGGTCCACTTCCCAAGGGTAAGGGAGGTTGTAGGTTCTTGCTTACCTACATATGTATGGCTACCAGGTGGCCTGAGGCAATACCACTCAGAAGCATCACAGCCAGCCCACATTTACAGAAGATGGAAGTTAGAAGATGCATAGACTTTGCGCCATGCGCATGAACAGTTGGGTGTCTGTCATAGTATAACAGTTGCGTTTTAATTAGAACAGTTGGGTGTGGATCACCATTATGCATGTGTCCTGCAGGTGTTTATGTTACATCCATATTTGGTCATTTGTGTGAGTCGTTGATTGCTTGTATCATTTTTGATTGGTCAGTATGGTGAGTGGACTTATAAAAACCCCTCACCACGTTTTTGTGAAGTAGTTCAGTCCAGCTTAGTTTTTTATTAAAGCTCAAAGTGAGAACCCCAGCTCTCTAGCTGAACTCTGGTGGCAGCGCTCATTGCTGACCTCCAGTTTGTCGTGAGCGTTGCGCACTACGGAGCCAGGCCCACAAGCATGTTATTTTAGCTATTTAGCTAACAGATAAAAATAGTATATGCTGCAAATCAAGAAATAAATGTACATCAGGTGTCTTTAAGTTAAGCTAATAGCGAGTGCAACTATAAAGCTGTACCGGAAAGAGGGACTCCTTCTTCTCTTTGAAATAAATGTACATCAGGTAGTCTTTAAGTTAAGCTAATAGCGAGTGCAACTATACAGCTTTACCAAAAAGAGGGACTCCTTCTCTTTGTTGGGTGAACCAAAGGAAAACTGCTTTTTCTAGCTCCCCGTCCCTACTCAGCTTCATTATTTGTGCTGGGCGCTTGCATCCCATCGCAGTTAGCTTCTACTTATAAGTTCTTAGCTCACTGCCTTTCTTCTTGATGTCTGAAATTGTCGAGATTCCAACACCGTACTTTTCAGACAAAAGCTTATAGCTTGTCTTTTTCTCAATTAGGTCCAAAATCTCCACCTTCTGCTCGATAGTAAGACTAACATGAGCTCTCTTTCCAACCGCTCTAGCTTTTCCTTGGTCCATTTTTTAGCAGCGGCTGCTTTCCCGTCATTAGACTGCCGTCACGTGAGTACGCATGCGCGAGTTCTCTGATAGTCCGGATTTGCGCGGTTTCGGATTAACGGGATCCGGATGAGCAAGGGTCTACTGTACTGACATTGGCATATAGTCATGACTTGATCATATGATCATAACTACTGACATTACTATAGTTACATGACTGGATCATGTGATAGTAGTTACTGACGTAAGTTGTAAAACAGAATCATGCTCATCATTCACATAATTTTACTCACCGACTTAATTTTCTTGCATTTAGAACATTTACCCTCAATCATGTCGGTGCCTTTAACTGTAATAGCCATCTCTTCCTTGCCTTTATTATATGTAGCAAAAGTAATTGGACAAGGTTCCGTGCACTTTGAATTTGGACACTGTTTAACAAGATAGCAGTGATATTTCAAACCTTTGAGCTCACTACCCTGACAAACTTCTAGAAGATGCTTCTGAGCTTTCTTCATATCTTCAATATTATCGTTTGAACTGTTGAGAATAAGAAGTTATATGCTAACCTTATCCCCAAGATATTGCCAGACAAATAACAAATGGATTTCCACAGCACCTCTTAAAAAATAAAGGATATTGAGATACTGTACAGTCACTAAATTGACAAGCTTTATGTATTTCTGTTGCCCACATGCACTATATTCATTGTGACAATCTCACTGTTTATATTACTGATATCATGCCCCACTGCGAACTTGATCAATGTCTGCATGTCTCTCCATGCCCAAATGTCTGTCTATATCTATCTATTCATTATTTTTATTTTTTTATTTATGACTTTCTTGCTTATTTATTTATGTATACATTATTTATTTATTTATCCATTTATAAGTTAAGCATATATGTATCTATTGATACCGACAAGTAGTAATAAAACAAACAATAATGGAACTACCAATGTAAAAAATAAAGTGCTGGCAAGACGAAAGATCATACAATTACAAAACAATAAACATAAATAAATAAATAAATAATAATGATAATAATAATAATAGTAACAATATAAATATTCTCAGTCTAGTTATAGTCTATCCAAGTTGAGTTGGCACGACCACAAGCGCAGTAAATAAGGAATACATTTAGTACTTAACCATGTGAGTCAATTAAGCATGCAAATGTCAACGTTGCACATGAAAAAGGGGCGGTTACACAGGTGCGCAATAATTCTGTAACTACTGTAACAAAGAAATTTAGAGAAGTTTATGGAGTTTTTCAGGCGCTGTACAGCTCATCTAGTCTGTTTTCAACTATATTTATGTTTGTTACGCACAGATAATGTACAGCAGATGGAAAACGCAAACTGGTGAGGCATTCTTCTAAAGAGACAAGATTAAAAACAGTCAATTCTACCTACGTCACCAGAAATATTCTGATATTCACAGGATTCAGCAGTACAGCGCTGTTAACTTGTAGCCAAATTATTAGACTTTCTTTTTAAATAAAATTATCAATTGTTTCATTTATTTATAATATATATATTACCAATCATGAATAGCGCAAAAATTATTTAATAATATGACAGTAAAAATATGGGTTTGGTCACAAACTCAACTATCTGCCACTGATGTGTTAGGATGCATGTAGTATTAGTAAATTACATCCAGCCTATAAGCAATGAATATTTGCACTGGGTTGTGTTACCTTATTATATATTATAGTATTCATGACTACAGAAATTTGTACTTACCCCTTCAGAGATATTTCCAGACAATAACTTGTACTTTTGAATTTAATCCACCACTCCAAGCCATCCACCTCACGAATGATACATTCAGACTTAGAGAAACAATGCTTCTCCTTGCTGTCACACGCCAGAAGGACTAGTCTACTAATCAATCTGTGGTAGACAACCACCGGCAAAAACTTATCAAAGTCAAAGAAGACAGAGAAATCAAAGTGTTCAGCGTCCTCACTCATGGCAATATCAGGAATCTTGCAGGGAATCAGATATTTTTCTATATTTTCTGCAGATTCAGGAGCATCCTTACACTGAATAACAATGGGGATTAGGAGACAATAGGCCTGCATTATGGAGCAGATGTTATCTAGCTTCACTTTCTCTGTGACATCTTCTTTCCATCGCTCCTGTAAAAGTTTCTTGTCAGCTATCCCAAAGTCTCCAAGAGATTTAAGAGAAATTGGTAAAATATTATCATAATTTATTTCATGATCTAGCTCGACAATCTTCTTCATGATAGTGATCATCCATCTCGGGTAGATAATTACCAAGTCCTTCAACTTGTCAAACTGATCAGCACTGATGAACATCTTTGGAATATGTTCTACAAAATAAATAGATTAGTATCAACAATATGTAATTACTTCTGACATAATATATACATCAAGGAGTGTGCTGCCTATCTTTAAAGAACTATTTTAAACCACACCAGAAGAAGTGTGATTGTCCGCGATTCTAAAATTAATATGCAACTGAGGTCTTTCAAAAAATTCTAATTTTAGTAAATATTCACTAAACTTGCAACTAAGAATCACTTCATAGTTTCTTTCTCAGCCTTCTTCTACTCATTAGATGTATTCTCTTTCACAGGCTTATTAAACAATACAGAATAAAAAATACTTGGTCATCACCAGGAATCGACTATAGCATAGCAGTACCCTTAACAGTATAAATACAGACTTAAAGTGCTGTTTTTTTTTTGCCAGCTGGTTGTTATAGTCCAGTAGCAGAGTGATTGTGCATTAAGCAAGCAGTCCTGGGTTCGATTCCCAGTGGCAACCAAATATTTTTAAATCGGTATCGTTAAAAAGCCTGTGAAAGAGAGAGAGTACATCTAACTAATATTCAGTCTGTTGAAATATCTTGGTGAGCTAGTGCAATACAATTATCTAAGTAAGGGCATATACTATTTCCACGTTTAGTAACACTTATTTGGTCAGTGATTGACAGTCCTTTGTATGTACACTTCATAAAAAATAGTTCTTCACACATTCTTGTTGGCGAGCGAACGGAGCGAGCGAGACACTTACAGGGGTAACACAATTGAAAATCGGGGATATTTGTTGGCGAGCGAGCGAGACAGTATTAGGGGTAAATAATGCAAAATCGGGTATATGTTATATGTATATATGTATGGATGGTACGTATGCCCCTTAAACGCGCGCACGGGTTCCCTTTTTTCTCAAAAAAACACCGCTTTTTAGGCTTGACCCCAGTTTATTCTGAAACTACAGCATTAAGCAAGCCTTACTTTATACTTAAGCTCCAATGTGTGAGAAAATTCCTGCGAAAACGCTTGCTTTTCAAGAAACAAAAAGTTGATTCGACCGGTTACTATGGCATTGAAGACCCTTTTCCAGACTTCATTTCAAAACTTCGCCATTTTAGGGGGGATGCGGAGTGCCGATTGTTGATTCAAGAGCCATTGGTAGTCAGAATGCCGTGGTATTAATGCTAAGGAAACTACTACTACTCGAGGGAAGCTGAGGTAAGTACGTAATTCCATATTTGTAAGCTAAATATGCAAATTAACTCTGGCCTTTCTTTTTTGTAGCTAAGAGCCTGTTGTCAACAGTGACTGGTAAATTCAAACAGTCAGAATGGCTCAAATTTGGTACTACAAAAGTTACCACTGCTCAAGAAAATGAGGTAAGAAAGTAATTTTGTATTTGTGTGCTAAAAATGATTGTCTTTTGTTTTTGTAGCTGAGAGCTTGTTGTCAAGAATTCGAAGTAATTCAGATAGTCAAAGTAACTTAAATTGGAAACTACAGAAGTTATCAATAATCAGGTAATTGAGGTAAGTAGTAATTCCATATTTGTTGGCTGAAATTACAAATTAAGTTTTTTTATCGTAGCCGAGAGCTTGTTCAAGAGTTACTGGTAATTGAGATTATCAGAATGGCAGATGTTAGATACTACAAAAGTTACCATTAATCAGGTAAGAGAGTGATTTTGTATTTATTTTTCTGAAATAAAAGGTCATAACTGCTATTATAGTGTTTGCATGAACTAAGCTAAAACATAGTAACAATACTTAGTTTTTATGTTACCTAACTATCAGGCTCGCTTGCCATTTGTGCTCAAGCACACTGCTAGTTTATATATATGTTTGGACGTACGTATGTCATTTTGTACTTTGACCCTCGCGTATTTTTGTGTTCGCTCCGTATTCGACCCCATCCCAAACTTCACTAAACAGAATCCTTTGGTTTAGCGATCATTACCCGTATCACCTTAGGAAATTGATGGTTTACCGCTTTCAATTGTTTTGCGGGTGCAGTTAAAACTCAACAACTTATGGGAGCTCCATTTCCATTCGAGTTATTGGCAGTGGTAAGTTAATACGCTATTTGTCACAGTTATAAGCCCTACTCAACAGTATTTACTTGAAAATTCATTGTCCACTAGATGAACCACGAAGGTAAGTCTTGCATAGGTATGTTCGGTTGTGTGAAAGTATTGTGCGTGTTACAACTACTATAAAGAATATCACAAAGAAAATTTTAAATAACGTAACTTGATTTTGTTGCTTCTTTTCAATTCAAACAGTTGAGGGGAGCGGTTAATATGGCATTGAATCCCCTTTACTGTATATACGTAATTTAACAACTCGACTTTATTTTAGTAGTTTGAATGTTAGTTGTTAAAAATCAATAGTTTAACAATAGTGTAGTTGGCTCACTCTCCATTTGTGCTCAAGCACACCACTAGTATATAAACACTTTGATAATGTAATACAAAATATATTTCTAGCTGTGACAGTTGCTCACTCACTAGGTTTAATTACCAGCTCATTAACTAGTGACGTTTTATGACTTTATTAGACTTGTGCAAAAACTAGTGACATTTACTAACCTAAGCAGGGTTTCATACAGGATTTTTTTTTCTGGGGGGGGGGGGGGGGGGGGGGGGGGGGAGGGAAGAGTTTAGAAAGGAGGGGCCCACACGTTTGTTTGACCACACCCCACTCTAGCTGAAACCACACCCACTTGATTAAAAAATTGTCTCAGGTCTAGAATCAGTGACATCAATCTTGGAAGACTAATGCGTATTGCAATTGAAAGACCTCAATTAACTGAAGTGAAAACTAGTGACATTTACTAACCTAAGCATATGATTTTACTAGACTTGTGAAGAAACTTGATAGCCACTTTAGGATTCTCAATATTCAACTGTCTAGCCGTAGTTACCAAGTCATCCATAGTGACCACGGGTGAGGTGCTCTGCAGCCTTTCAATATGCTCCATGAAATTCAGCCATTTAATGGGATAGTCCTCCTTCAAGTATGGTAATTTCTTATATAATGTTTTGATGCTCTCCTGAACATCATGTGTGTGGCTTTCCCTTAAATAGTCCCCACCACAAGAAGCACTGTCGCAGCTGTTTTCAACTGGTATGAAATTATTATACATGAGCTTGATGGTCTTCAACTTGAACAAGTGGTTCACACAGCGATCATCATCTCTCAAACCATCGAGTAACTTATCAATGGATTTGAGTTCTTCTTCATTGCAGCCTTTGCTGTGTGTGCCGACTAAAATGACTTTAGTCACAGTTTCATCTCCATCGTTGCCATCAGAATCGAGTGAGAAAACATGAGCATTAATGGAGTGGACCCAATACCGCACTTCCTCCAAGTGCTTATTGACACCATTGTCTTCTGCACTATTCTTTGCCATGTCTATAGCATTGAAGACCACTAAGTAAAAAGCCCTTCTAGTTATAAAGCAATGATGCATGGGACGATACTCTTGCTGACCGGCAAAATCAAATGTGCTCAGAGTAAGTTCCGGACCACTTTCCACCGTGATTCTTTTCTTCATACTTTTAGCCATAAGTACACCTTGCCTACGATTCACTATCCCAGGTTCAGAGGCTCGCTGCTTGCCTTGTCCTTCTGGTTTCTGGATTGGCTCCTTCTCTTTAGAAATTTCTTTATTTTTTAGCTCTTTCCTAACTGGTGGCACAGTCTGTCTAGGCTTTGGAAGCACTGGTGGTTCTTGATAAGCAGCTGCCACAGGAGTTGGTGTTGGGTTTGCATTAGGTTTTGTATTCTTCGCTTCAGGAATTTCTCTTCCTCTGCTTCTTTGATCTAATAATAAAGGCTGAGGATTCTCAACATTCTGGGAGGGATGCTTTGATTGTGCTGGTGGCCCGTAGTCAGTGAATACTTTGCTATACGGATTTGAGGTTACTTTAGGTTCAATACGAACTTGAACTTGTACTTTAGGAGTGGGTGGAGTCATTTGTTTTTCTAATTCTTTCACACGACTCAATAGAACTTTATCAGCACGAGGAGTAAATGTCTTAGGCACTTTTTCTTTGATTATTGGCATGCGTTTTATTGCTTCATCTGTTATAGCCTTAGTAAGCGCATCAGATGAATCGGAATGTACCTCTTTCCATTCTTGTGATTTTTTTAGATCGATAACCTTTATGTCCACTGTCTCCACTGTGTTGTTTTCAATACCACGAGTCGGGTCTAATCCCTGAATAAATTCTTTTCCAACCAGCTGTCGATACAAACTAGTCTTGCCCACTCTCTCCTCCCCCAGAATGAGCATGCTGTAATATGGGATCGGGCGAGAACCTTCATTCAATGCTTCCTTGTATGCTCGAACTGCATCCTTTCCCATTTGCTTAATTTCTGGTGGAATGTGATACACTAGGAGAAGACAGAGATAAAATAAATCACTTTCTCAAATATAATTAATGTTTTCTATTACCTATTTCTTGTGGCTCTTCTCCCGCCTATAGTAACAATTGAAACATCCAAAAGAATGTTTTATAAAGAATGTGAAATGAAACAGATATAATTACATATTATATAATACTTATTACATGAGTCAGAGTGTGATAAGGTGAAATATTTCAAGAGTAGGCTAATTTATTTTCACGAGCCAGACACATAGTGAAAATAAAGCCTGAGTGAAATATCTAGCCATAACACTCTGACAAGTGTAATAAGTGGTTTATTCCACACTAGATATCTTCACTGCTGTAGTTATAGTATGTCCAAGTTGAGTTGGCGCGGAAAAAACATTAATAACTTTTGAACAGAAGTAGCTACGCCTCCGGGGTTTGTACCATTCGAAAGCTCGTGCCGAAACGGTCCAGAAAATTCCCTTTAAAAACTTCAGAGCCAGCGGGAAAGTGCAGGTCCAAAACTCAATAGAAAAGTCTATGGGAATAAATAAAACCACACGTTTCCCGCGCTACACACTGCGGGATTTAGTCACGCGCTCAAACCGGGCCAAACACGTGCGCAGTACCTCAGAGACAATTGTAAACAAAAAGCAGTCGTAGTTTGGTGACTTCGTTTATACCCTTCTGCTTGACATTCTGGTTCATTTTAGGCTCAGGACAGACTTTGTTGCTATTCAAGGCTACTTAACAAGAGCAAGCTACAGTGCGAGGTATGTTTGTAACACGGGTTGTTTGTCCACTCAGATTTTCTTACCAGTTTAAATAGGGCCTATTCATTAAGAAACTCAGCCAATTTACTGTTTGGACACAGCTAAAGCATAAATAGTGGCATATGTAGAGTCTATGATGAATATTATTGTATATCTTATTATCTTGGTACAGTTCTCTATGGTTATGGGGATGCTATTGACCACCCTCCAAATTCAACTGCTGCTTGTATCTACCACAATTTCATGTCATCATAAAATTATATAATATATAATATTATATATGTCGTTATAAAATTATATTAATTATGTCAATTTTTTTGTATAATTAAATTTTGTTGTTGGCGAGCGTGCGAGACACTTACAGGGGTAAAAATGAAAAAATCGGGGATGTTTGTTTAGATATATATGGACGTACATATGTCATTTTGTACTTTGACCCTCCGTATTTTTGTGTTCGCTCCGCGTTCGACCCCGTCCCAAACTTCACTAGACAGAATCCTCCGGTTTAGCGACCATTACCCATGTCACCTTAGAAATTGAATTGTTTACGGCTTTGAATTGTTTTGCGGGTGCAGTTAAAACTCAAAATCTTATGGGAGCTCCATTTCTATTCGAGTTAGTGGCGGTGGTAAGTTAATGCGCTATTTGTCACAGTTATAAGCCCTACTCAACAGTATTTACTTAAAATGCATTGTCCACTAGACGAACCACGAAGGTAAGTCTTGCGTAGGTATGTTCAGTTGTGTGAAAGTATTGTGCGTTACAACTACTATTAAGAATATCACAAAGAAAATTTTAAATAACGTGACTTGATTTTGTTGCTTCTTTTTCAATTCAAACTGTTGCGGGAGCGGTTACTATGACATTGAAACCCCTTTACCTCATACGTAATTTAAAAACTCGACTTTATTTTAATAGCTTGAGTGTTAGTTGTTAAAATCAAATTTAACAGTAGTGTAGTTTAAGGCTCGCTCGCCATTTGTGCTCAAGCACACCACTAGTATAATTTTAAAAAAAGTTGAAATTTAACAAGTAGATAGAAAATAATATAGTAAAATCATGAATAAAATGATATGAACGATTCAGTATGATGTGAAGGACAAAGTAATACTGGAATGTGTGTGGCCATAGCTAAAGGTGTAAGTGATGTACTGGATTCTTCACATTACTGTTGAGTACTTCAGAAGTTTGTCACACCAAGAAAGTAAGAATATTATAGTTTAAATACACGCTTAAGCACACAACAATCAGACTTGCTTGAGGAAGCATTCAGCCACGGTCCTGCGGTTCTTCTCGAAGATTTGTGCTACATTAGTAGCTCTTGATTACACTCTGCAACCTTCAGCCAGTTTTAGCGCACAACTAGAAGCTCGTATAAACGATAAACTACGAGTAATTAGTTATAACTGGGCATATATTGAATACAGCCGCGGCAGAAACTGCCATAGCTTCTTTTCCATTTCAACAAGTAAACTTACGGTAATAATACGCACCTTAGACCCGCCCCGTTTTTACTGTGGGCGTCGACATTTTCGCGTGTTTGAGCTACTACTGTCATGTGATCTTAAGGGTGCTCGCACATAGCAACGCGCGTGCACTTTTTTTCCGTGAATTTAACCACAGAAATGTGGCATCCTATTTCGTGGAATAGTACCTCGCGAATTGATAATGCCTGGGGAGAGTTCCCACAATCAGAATATTTTCTATCTATTCCCGCGGCTTGGAACCACGTGTGGTTTGCTGTAATAATTCTGCTGGTTTACTATTACTCACTGTGTGGTTGCTGTCTCTGGAGACTGTTGTGTGGTTGATGTTGCACAACCATGCCCACCAAAAGCCACCAAAAGGAGGAAACTTCAAGCACACAACTGTTGTTAAGTTTTATCTCAACAAAACATATAACAAAATATAGGGAAAAAATTATTTTATGCTTGCACAACAAAATATACTTTGTTATAATACACCAAATAATAAAATTGCAGTAGTGGAGTCTCCTGAGCTTGACCTTGTAGCACCACAGCTACAGAGTTACCCCAGCTTGCTGGAAGTGATGGTGGAAGTGTTACCTCTGTAGCTGAGGAGTCCAGCTTGGTGTCAACTTCAGCAATCCCTGCGGTTGAGGACCTGAGCAGTTCAATATGTAAGTCATATGATTAAATGATAAAAAAGTGTAATGCTATTCTAGCCATAACTACCAATTATTTATTGACATACATAATAAGCAAATAAATAAATAACTATTTGATATAACACCATTGTGAGAAATGACAGGGAGAGAATACATCGGAGAGGGCAGGGGTGATATCAAGGACGATGACAAGGACATATATGCTGACCTAGAAGATGAGCATCAGCAGAATTTAGGAGGGGGGAGTGATGAAGCAGGTGATTCACCTGTAAATTGGTGATTCTCGTCCCTCCCTGGTTCTGTTTGATTGCAAGGCAACTGGGTTGTGCATCTATGTTGATCACATCACGGACATCGCTGCCAAAGTGATGAATCCTCCTATCACCCTACGTTCTAAGCCTTGTGAGAACTGGCCGAAACATTTCATCTGCTGGTAATAATGTACAGATATTTAACTAGTAAATTACAACTACATTTACATGATAATTTGAGATCAATTCTATAATTATTAATTAAGATAATACTATCGATACATTTATAATTTATATAGTTTCCAAGGTTACTGGCATAACAAATAACATGCTAAGGCGTAAGAATCCTCTCTCAATGGTGCTACCGCTATTCTTAGAGACCTCATCATCCTGGTAAAAATAATTATATAAATTTTAAAAAATGTTCTGTCTCTGTCTATTAGTGCTAGTAGCTCACAATGGGTTTGCATTTGACTTCCCTATCCTTCTGGCTGAGGTGGAACAGAAAGCAGAACTGCAGCTGACCCTCTTTCAATCAGCCAATATGCATTTCAGTGATATCCTTCCTTTGCTGAGGAAGGTACTTTACTACTACTGTAGCTAAAATTAGATAGCTACGTACATGCACTTTTATATTAATTTGCTTTATAGCAGGATGGGGAAGTCACTTTACAAGGCTCACCTTTAGGTTTGGAGAAACTCCACAAAAAAGTCACCTGAGATGAAGTTGCAGGCAAGGCACCTCTAAAATTAAATATAAAGCCTAATAATTATAGTTATTTGTATAAATTGAAGGAGCACACAGGGCCCTACCTGATGTATTGGCTATACGCACCAAGACATCAGACCACATTTGGCAGCTCTCTCCATTAGGTTCCCCCATGAGCAGACTAAGCCGTGGATACAGCAGAAGAGGATTTTCATGAGAGCAGCATCGCTGATCAAAGTCATTGGAAAGCCTACACTTACCTCTACACAGGCTAAGAAGCTGGACTCTCTGGGCTTCACATTCGACTCTCTGTCACTCCTTCGCCAGTAGTGTGGAGGAACAGAAGTGTTTCAAGCGGCTTTGAAGGAGCGAGGAGTGAGGAGCAAGCCGCTTAGAGAGAAGCTGACAAAGGCCATTCACAGGTCCCGCTAAAGTAGCCTCCCCTGCTGCTCCGCTGCGTCCGGGCTGGCTCCAGCAGTGCCGATATCTGCTTCAGCATGTTTTGTTTTCACGCCTGGCTCTTCTCAGAGGAGAATAAACAAAAGATTTCACCTCCTCCGTATACTAGGGCGGGGCTAAAATTAGGGCGGGGTGCATGGAATTAATGTTGGCGTAGTTTTAATTTCTGTTCTGTAAAACTACTTTGGACTTTATCTTAGGAATGGGGAATGGAAATGACTTCAAATTTGGAACAGAGCTCAACCAGAGTCTAGTCAGCAAAATGTTCGATACAATTTCCAAAAAAAAATTGTTTTCACAAAAAAAAAAAAGATCTAATAGAGCGTGCAAAAGTCAATAAGTTAAAAGCAATATTGAATAAAGAAAAAATGGATCGAAGCTATTGTAGGCATCGGGTCGGAGAAGTAGTAGGCTAAGTATGGCCGCTCTAGGTGCGGTACTGGCGAAGGAGTTTTAGCTTTTGTATGAGAAGGTGGAAGGGTCATATCTCTTGAAGCGGCCACTTGTTACTTCTGAATTCAGGTATGTAGACTTCTACGGTAGTAGTAAATAAGGTCCACCTGCAGAAAACGGTCTAAATACAACAGAAAAATAAAAATTCTTCCCTAGCAACCAAACTCAATTAACCGCGTGGGAGGTGCGTGGGAAGTGTGCGAGCACCCTTAATTGGTTTCCGGTTTCGCCAAGTGCATTCTTCTTTTGCCACATTGGTGGTCGCGCCAACTCAACGTGGACATACTATAGTAGTTATAGCAACCTGCCAAACTAGCCACTTATCCCGGTTTTTAAAGCTACCTTCATCTGGTGTAGCCTACCCAACCTGGTTAGAGCAGCTGCTAAAATATATCAGCTGGGAGTGTGGGGAGGCTAGAACCAACTTTACCCAGTGAGCTACTAGTCCTAGTACAAACTACAGCAGTGAAGATATCTAGTGTGGAATAAACCACTTATTACACTCATCAGAGTGGTATGGCTAGTTATTTCACTCTCAGGCTTTATTTTTACTTGCCTCTGGCTCATGAAATAAATTTGCCTGCTCATAAAATATTTCGCCATATCACACTCTGACTCATGTAATAAGTAAATATACGTATATTATATAGTTTTATTAACCTCATTTTTGTCAGTTTCCAACTCCTTGCACACACCACGAATATATTGGACTGCACGTCTACTGCCATTTCTCATGGCAATATGAAGCACGGAGTTGCCCTAGGCAAAATAAACAGATAAAAAACACACAAATGCAATACAACTTAAGGGTGGCCGCACATAGCAACGCGCACCATCTGTAGATCCGGACATAAAGTTATTTCCCGCCAATACTCCACCATTCGATAATACGCATGCAGAAACAATTGCACAGTAGTAGCAGAAGTATACTTTGCAAAGTTGTAGTGTTTTAGTTTAGCTTCTTGTTGTCTCATAGCCGTTTACAGCAACACTCCTACTAGTAGTACGAGACATGAAGGCGGGGCTATTTCTTAAGAATTGCGAGTGGAATTAAAGTTCCAAATTCTGTATCAGTTTTTCTTGGAATCTAACAATGAGAACAATTTTTTTTTACACACGGGCAAACCTAAATAAATGAACTGCACCACAATTTAAATCTTTTAATATCCTATAAAAAGAAAAAAAAGTGAATAAATCATAAAGTAATATTGAAATGGAAAAGAACTCGTTGTATGCAGTAGAGTATCGGCTCAGCTAGTAGTGCATAAGATTGCAGAGCTCCAACTTACTGCACCGCTCCAAAAAAGTGCTACAAAGTTTTATAACCAAAGGTAGCCGCACATCTCCCACTCTGTTGATGGTTGCTATGCACGATTACTACTATTGTATACTTACAGGGGCTTTTCCACTACAACACAAGGACGAAGTACCTGCCAAAGGCGCCGCTCACTAATTTTAGAGTGAATCTGGAGGAAATATCGGGCCGACAATGAGTTCTTTTCCATTTCAATATTACTTAATGATTTATTCACATGTTCTTCTTTTTATAAGATATTAAAAATCCAAATTGTGGTGCAGTTCATTTTTTTTAGGTCTACCTGTGTATAAAAATTGTTGTTCTCATTATTACAAGAAAAACTAATGCAAAATTTGGAACTTCTATTACAGTCGTAACTCTTATGAAATAACCCCGCCCCCATTTATCATACTACTAGTACACAAGCAATTTTTTCAGTAAAAAAGCCCACCCAAGCGTAAACATGCAGCAATAACAAGAGAGTCAGAAGAGAGGGCAGTTCTTGGAAATAGCCTGAGGTGAAGGTCTTGAGCTATGCAGCTTGGGAAGTCTTTACTCCTCAGAAATCGAGCCTGCTGGATACATCCACTCAAGCTCAGATGATGAGCAAAGCCTGGAGAATGGCTACAGGAGGAGAAGCAGCCTGGTGCACCTTGCTGCATAAGCTCAGATGAGGACTACTGTATGGAGTGTTGCTGTAAACAGCTATGATATGAGACAACCTGCAGCTAAATACGCCACAACTTCGTAAAGTTGCGTGATTGTTCCTGCTCGTGTATTATCGAATGGTGGGATATTGGTGGGGAATAAATTAATGTTCGGATCCATGGGTGGTGCGTGTTGCTATGTGTGGCCACCCTTAAAGTTATCACCAATCCAAAATGCAAAATACTCCATACAACGTTTAGCTATGACTTGCAGTATCTCAATCAACAATAACAACAATTTAATTACCGTAGATGTGAGTTGCTAAACGCCCCCTCTTGGTTTAGTACTGTTTTTTTATTTTTTTTGTTAAACACCCATTCTCTTCCTGGCATTAAGCATGTCTATTAACCCTCTCACTGGCAGATAAAATTCAGTAATTTTATTTTTTCTAAATGAATAATGTTCAAAAATAAATATAAAATCAGGAGTTCAGAATAGTACCTAGCAACCATATATTACGTGATTGTTCAACATTTCTGGTCAAATTTGGTTGCTTAGCAACAAACCACAAAGTGGTTATTGGGACCACAATGTAACTATATCATAACAAAGTGATCTGTATAGATATTTTTTACTGTTATAATAGACAGTTATCTCAGCCAGCAATGCTGTTGCTCACTGATGACACCAGAGGAGGCGTGACTGGTAGCTGGGCAGAAGAACATCAAGAATAAAAGAATATTTTACTAACAATTCCAGTCCTCTGCACACACTCACTCCTCCCTCTAGCCACATTCTTACTCATACTCTTCCTTTTTCATCCATTCAATACTTTGTCAACCTTTCTTCATGCTTTCAGCATAATCAGTATTACCATCATCTCAATATTCAGACCTAGCAGAAGTAGAGACATCATCCTTTGAATGAATAGAGAATTCCAAAGTAATTCAGAGAGAAAGGTAGCTCAGTTAAACCATTACTTATTGCTGGGAGTTTGTAAAAAAAAGTTTACAGCTGTGACCAAATTAGCGCCATTCCTGGGAAAGCTATTAGGCATAATAAAACTTACCGCCATGTTCCCGGGAAAACTATTTCTTACTTTTTTCCCCTCAAATATACTGCGTAAATAGCTGTTTTTCTTACCTGGAATATCAAGTTCCATATCCTCTTCGACATAGTTGCTGGTATGTTCACTACCTACAGTGCTCCAGTAGCTCTCAAGTTGAACTAGTAGTTTCCTCAACCAGCAATGAAATGACAGCTTTAGTGGGTAAGTCCAACTCTCTATCCTCGACAGTAGTACCTCTGCGGTAGCTATATAGTCGAAAACGTCGCCACAGACAAGATCCACCGCCTAGTTGCAGACAAATTTATCGCCATTTTTCGAACTAACGTCAAGTTTATTTTTAGCCTGATTACCTTACTTACGTATTAGCTATTTCTATTCTAAAAATACATGCAACAGAACAACACATTCTAGCCGTGCTCTGGATGCTGCAGCTAAGCTTTAGCATTTATTGTTTAGCGGGGAAATATTTTTTCCAGCATTACATCATCCTTGAGCGCCTATAGGAGCTTAAGCGCTTCCTATTTCTTGTCAACTTAACAGTGAAACATTTATCATAAATATATGTAAATAGCATGTGTAAGACTGATGCCACAGTTCACATTGCTATTAGTTGCAGCATTGACTTTAGTGCCCACCTGCTGATTGACACTCTGGTTGTTAGGTGCCTACTCTCTCTGTTAAGCACCCATCTTTTTTATTAAACGTTATTTTGCTCTCTTTTTGGTGTCATAAACAGAGCACTTAACAACATTCATCTACAGTACCAGTCATTAGAATACTATGACCTGATTCAATAAACACTCACTTTCCCATCTTTAATCTCTCGAAGAATATCTGACTGACACTTAGCTGGTTCCAGACTTGCAGCTAACTCTTCTACTAGGTATTTCATCAACCCAGCATCATCATGAGCAGCTGCTAAATGTAGGGCTGTGATTCCAGTGCACCCATTCTTCGTGCAAGTTGCCTCCATCAATTTCTGTAATGGCATCCATTTTTGGAGACACTTTACCATGTGCAGTTTCTTGTACTCACAAGCCACAAGGAACGGTGTGTAAGATCCCTGTAGATGTGGATAAAGAGTACTATTTAATGCACACCATTATGTAATGAAGCTATTCCAAACTAAGTGAGAGCTATTCAGGTATATATGCAGTCACAAGAGTCAAGAAAAGAAAGTGAGACATTATCCCAAATCTGTTTTCTGACTACGAAGATGTGACAATAATTCTCTTACTTACAGTCAACATATTCTGCCCATCTTTGTCTTTTTTCTCCACTACTAGTGACTTCCGGTTAATTAACTCTTCCTTCCTCAACTGTTCAAAGTTCTCCAGAAGCCAGTTCAGAAGATGTTCACTGGTCTGTGAACAAGCCTGGTGCAAAATGTTCCATCCTTTCTAAAGCCACAAAACATGCAGTAGACTGAAGTTGCATAATTTAACTAGTTTTTTTTTTTCAAAGTAAAATTATCTTGCAATATTATAAATAGTTAACTATTAGAAAAAAATGTGCCCAACAATTGTAACAGTTATAGTACCATAAAAAGCATAGCATGTCTAAATAAAATGTGCCCCTTTCGTACCTGGTCGGAGGCAGTTACTGCAGCCTTAATTGCCTGCTCTCTCTTCCTGTCCGAACAAAGTTCCTTCAAGCAATTTAACCTCCCTTCTCTGGCCGCTATATGGAACACATTTTGCTGCTTCTACAATAAAACAAAAACCAAAACCAGAACATTTGCAGTATAATTACAGGAAAAAAAGAGAAGAGTTTTAGAACAACATGCAAAGTTTTAATAATCCAAAAACATCTTACTTTGTTTGTTTCTCCTAGATTCAAATGCTCGCACTTCATTAAAACTTTTATGACCTCCAAATGATCCTCTAGCACTGCATACATCAGTGGAGTCCACCCCTATAATTACAATCCCATAATTATTGAACCCTGATAGTGAATGTTCCTCTTACGTTGGGTCTGTGCTTGGAATTGATGACCACTCGACAGTCGTTGCCCAGTGGGTGTCTGTTGTACACAGACTGTTTCTTCGCTCTGTCCAGCAGGAGTTCCACCATAGCTGCATTCCCACTCTTGCAGGCGATATGCAACACCGTGCGGCGATCCTACAGAGATAAGCAAGAGAAATAAACACAATGTGAGGACTACTTCTTACTCGCTTGTTTCATCCGTACCTCATTTATTTGCACTCACTATTGTTCCTCTTTGCTATTGTAAGTTTTATCTTCACTAGCTTCTGCTGCCCCCACCCCGCCCCCACCCTTCCTCCCACTCGCTAGTGATGAAAGCAAGCTGTACCACTTTCTAACCTTGTTCTTGAAGCCAACAGAAGCACCAGCTTCTAGCAGCTCCATAACCAGGTCACGATTGCCTTCTTCTACAGCCACCATGAGAGGTGAGTAGGTCCTGTACCTTGGCTTGCCATCCAGGTTCAGCTTCCTTTTGTGTTCCAGGGATTTACATTTGTTCGTCTCCTCACACGTGAAGTCGAGAACGCCAGGTTTGCTCTGGGGAAATACTTTCTTGTCACTAAACAGCCTCAGGACTTCTCTCCAACTTTCTTTCTTCCCTCCAATCACCGATTCAATCAAAATGAGTTGCAGCTCCGCCTTCACCGCATCTTTAACGTCAGCTCTAGACTCGGAGGACATTATTGCGATGCGACTTCCTTTGTTGACCTGTAGGACTGGTTACACCCAACTTAATATGACGGGGAAAGATCGTTACAAATAGAAGTGGTCTTATATTGTATTAGAACTACTATTTCAGTTTCATTTTAAAAGTTTATATACCTTGACTTTGTGAACAGTAAACCTTTCTATGAGCTGTAGATGAATTGACCACCTGCTATGGCTAAAACTGTCTTTCTCCGCCTTACGCCTCTGCAGGTATAAGCTATATTCAAGGTTTTTGTAATATTCATTTCAGCTATATTTTAATTTTATCAGATTGGAATGCTCGCCATTACAGCTCTCTTTGTGCTCCTTTTCCTTGTTCTTCCAATGCTTCATTCAAGAGGAAGCAGTGAGGAACAAGGAGGGGCTGGTGCTGGTAAGAACAAGGTATTGAAGACAGTGAGGAAGAAAGCTATCAGTTGGGACTCTAATGGAAAGACATTTCAAATTGGAGGTCAGCCAACAGTTATAATTAGTGGAGCCATTCATTACTTCAGAGTCCCACCCACCTACTGGGAGGATAGACTGGCCAAGCTGGCTGCAGCTGGTCTCAACACCGTGGAAACGTGAGTGGGTAAGGTGTGAGGGTGGGCAAGGCAGTGAGAGGGTAAGGTGGTGGGTAAGGTCAGACCTCTCAACTCTCACGCATTCTGCGTGAGTCACACGCATTCCATCATTTAATCACGCTCACACGCATTGAAGTTATAGTCTCACGCAATTTTAGTAGATTTCAATAATGTGGGCGTGGTTGAACTATTGCGCAACACGAATCGAAAATGTGAAGGGTTTTAGACCAAAATATAAGGGAATAGAATAAAAGGTAAGAGAATAGTAGTGGCTTTTGCTCTATAGGATTCTTAAATGAAATAAAATTAGCCCCATGCTCAACAAACCAATATAATTCTACCATATCAACCAAAGTGTATGGGCGTGTATCACCAAGCATGACTGTTTTCCACATCTCACTTGACACTCGTCTCACTCATTTTACACTAAACTGTCACTCTTTTGCAAATATTGAGGTTGAGGTCTCTGTAAGGTGTGAGTGGTTGTGGTGAGTTATGGTGGAGCAGCGTAAAACACACATGGTTGTGTTACTTTCTGGTGACTTTGTGTTAGTACAAGTATTGAGTGATGTGAGGGGTAAGTGGAACTGACTATATCTGTGTAACTTTATAATGTTATTTCCACCAGTTTACAGTGCATTCCTCTATGAGAAGATGGAGGTTATGTGATTTATGAGGTGCTATATAGCTAGAACAATTCAATTGTTTAATGTTTTTACATGAAGTCCCTTTACTTGGTTATTAAGTTATTGTGTAATGCAATTCAAGTTTTCAATAGCTTTTTTAGGTTACTTTGTAACTGTTCACTGTGTTTTTAGTAAAGTTTCTTGGTTTTTTGTGATCAAGAACTACAGTAGGTCTTAACTGATCCAATAATGTGTTTATGATGTCTCTGGTTACTTCATTGGTTTCTCAAGGTGATTTTAGTTTCTTGGTGGACTCGTAAGGTGAAGGAATGATAATAATAAGTTAATCAGTTTTCTGAAGGCATGGATGATTTGACAAACATGTTCTGTTGCTATAGTTACATGCCCTGGAATCTGCACGAGCCCCGCCCAGGTGTGTTTGACTTCACTGGAAGACTTAATGTGCATCGCTTCATCGAGATAGCCCAGAGCTACGATCTGTACGTCATCCTCCGTCCTGGACCTTACATCTGCTCTGAGTGGGACTTCGGAGGTCTCCCAGCGTAAGTGCTGCACACGCACAGCAATGAATGGGATGGGGGGCGGGGCTGTACACAGGTAGTGAATCTAGGATCGACAGAATCAACTTTCTTAGATATTAGGAACAGAAATATTGTGTGTAAGGGACTCTTGCAGCATTTAGAAAACATGCCAAACTGCAGAGTTATTGTTGCACAAGTCAGAGAGTACTAAAGGATGTTTGGGGAGGTGGGAGGATGGGACAAATGCCTCCCTTTGCCCTTCCCCCCTCCCCCTCCCCCCTTCCTCCTCCCCTTCCTCCTCCCCTTTATATGCAACCCTGGGGGGGGGGGGGGGGGGGGGGGGGGGGGGGGGGTGGGGAGTTGGAGGGGGCGGGGGGGGGGCGGGGGGGGGGGGGGGAGTTGGAAGTAATTATAAATAAAAGGATCCTTGTTTATACAGCCACTAAATTCAAATCAACACTTAAGCTAAGGCAAGAAGTTATGTTTTAAGTAAACTTTGCGATTAGCTTCATTTCTTTTACATGTATGTATAGGTTGTATTGCATATAATTTGTCATGGTGAAATGTGTGGCCGTGAATACACGGGGAATATCCACATGTGAGATTGAGACTAGCATCCACTGATTGGCATAAGTCTCCTTGTGGCATGTGCAGTTGAAGAGTTTAAAAAATAACATAATAAAATGATGTCAGTGTATGTGCATGCATGTGTGTGTGTGTATGTGTTTGTGCATGTGTGTGTGTGTGTGTGTGTATGTGTATATGTGTGTGTTTGTGCATGTGTGTGTGTATATGTGTATGTATGTGTGTGTGTGTAGCTGGCTACTCCATGATCCAGATATGCGTGTGCGTACTACCTACCAACCTTATTTGGACGCAGTGCATGGGTATATGGTAAAGGTGGCCCAAGCTGTGGGTGACCTTCAGTACACTTACGGAGGTCCCATCATTGCAGTGCAGTTGGAGAATGAGTACGCCAACTATGAAGATGGGAAAGCAGAAGAAAGCCGTCAATACATGAAGTTCATTTATCAGGTGGGTGTGTTTGGAGGGTGTGGCAAGGTGGTCATGATTGGAGAATGTGACAGGAGGACGTGTTGTGTAAGTGTTACAAGCCAAGCATGCTTGCAGAGGGTGTGGTCAGAGGGTGTGGCATGTTATGAGAATGTAATACATTGAATGTGTTTAAGGGTATAACGATGTGGGTATGTTTGAATGGTATAATGAGATGGCGTGTTTGGAGGGTGTGGCAGTAGGTATGGCTCTATGAGGTGCTGTGCGCATTTTCATTGTGGATGTGACTTGATTGAATGGTTAGAAAAGTTGTTTAGTTGAGCTAGTCACACACACACACACACACACACACACACACACACACACACACGAGGGTTCAAAATGTTTCCATCTGGGTGAGAGCAACTTCTCAGCCTCCCCTACTACTTGCTTGCTGTGTGTAGTATGCTATTGAGGCTGAACCCTTAATTACAGCGTATAATTAGTGTATGCTAATTTGATGCTAATTACTCTCAATAGAACAAAGTTTCCTTTAAATATATGAAGCACCAAAGATACGAACCCTCAGCGCTATTAAACACTACCTAGATATTACAATATAATCTCCTTCCAAAAGAACAAGCAATCTGTTAGCTATTTTAATGAGGCATCAAAATAGCTTGACCAATGAAAATGGTACATGGAAACGCTGTCTTCATAAGAGAAGAAGCTAAACTAGCCAGAAACGCTCACCTGTATACATTTTCAACGCGAAACTTCACTTCTTTCAACTCTGTTAACTTCCTGAGCATAAATCGAACTACACCGCTGGCTGCAAGAAATTGTTTGCTCACGTGATTATGACGTGACGCTAGGGGGCGTTGCCCATAAAAGCTGGTACCTACGCGGAGTTGAAAGCTTCGCGTTTTCTCAACGATTAGCCCAAAATTAAAAAAAGTAGCACAATAAAAGGTCTTAAATCTTCATCCGAAATTTAAAAAGTAGCACAATAAAAGGTCTTAAATCTTCGTCCTAGTAAGTTCATACCTAAATCAACTGTTAATTGTCAGTAATCTCCAAGATCAGAGCGTGACAGACAGACAGACAGACAGGACGACTACTATAACCCTCTCACGCATGCGCGCTGAGGGTTAAATATAAAGTGTGGTGGAGTTATCCAAGCTCATCCTCTAACCTGCAGACATGTCCATTACCGTCCACTGATTACACGTGTATGTATGCGCCATAACGCGTCCGTTTACTCAATGTCGAGTACATGTGGAAAGTAATAGCTCTATCAGGCATAGTGTTACTATGGTAACATACATATGAGTCGGGTTTGGGGTGTGGTTTATATATTTGTTACCTAGCAACTGGTGTTTGTGTTACAGTTGTTCATCGATGTTGGATTCAAGGAGTTGTTGTTCACATCAGACGGACAGGATACACTAGACTCCGCCTTCAGACTCCGCCCCCACGAGGACGTCTTGCTCACAGTCAATTTTATGCGGGACAGAAATGGATTGGAACAATTGGAGGAGTTCCAGGTGGGTGTAGTGTGTGGGAAAATTTCCCATTTCTCATCCAGGAAAAAAATTTCATTCAATGTGTGCATGTGAGCGCTACAACTACAAGACACAGTTGTGTAAGCAATGGCAGTAGCTTCTCTCTCTAGTCAGGTCTGCAGTTGCGTAATACAGTAGCTGGTCACTAGCTCGTCTGTCTGTTGTGTGTGACTCCAGTCTGCTAGGCAACTAGAAGATTCTTATATGGAAAATGATTGGGGGAGGAGAGGGGGAGCTCACTTCGTATAATAATTTTATCAATTTTATCCACACACATAAGTCTGTGCTTTTTCCAAGTCCTGAAAGAAAGAGTCAATATGAAAATATTAGTATAAATCTGTATTGTGTTTTTAAGTGGGAGTTGTAGTGAAATTGTGTGAGGGAAGTGGGGAAGAAGTGGGTGAGAAGCAGGAAATATTGCTAGTAATGAGGCACTTCATTTACTACACATGATGTATTCTCTGGCATGTATGCATTCTGGTTATCTGCTGACTGCTTCCTCTGATAATTTGTTGTTGTTTTCTCCTGATAGTTGTTCTTCTATTTTTGATGACTGGTTCTACTTGTTTAGGTGACTATTTTTATCTTGCATTTTATTTTGTGCAGCCTGGCAAGCCAAAGATGGTGATGGAGTTCTGGTCAGGCTGGTTTGACCACTGGGGTGACCCGCACGTCCCTCGCAAACACTCAGCCGAGGAGGTTGGCTCTCAAACGAGAGATGTGCTGGATAGAGGCATCTCTGTCAACTACTATATGTTTCATGGTGAGGGACACACCTTACCTATTCCTAGTTAACTCTCTGCGCGAGAAGACCAGTATGGTTCATGCCACACCTTCTTATTTTAATTTCACACCTTATGTGCCGACATCTTATGTATTACATACCCACGGACACAGTTTTCCACTGACACCCACACCTTACCCACTTATGTTCCACACCTTACCCACGTATGTTCCACACCTTACCCACTTATTTCCATGTCACTTTACTAACTGACTACACTTACCCACTAACATCCCACCTATTCCACACTGGCTTCCCACATGTACCACACCTTACCCACTAAATCCTCCTATTGCCTGAAACCTCATTTACTAGCAGTTATTTGTACTCTATTACCTAATCCACCACTATCCGCATCTTGCCCACTCATGACCCACACCTTAGCCACACCTTACCCACTGTGTGGGTAGTGATATGTGTTGAGCAGGTTCTTGTTCTTGTAGGTGGCACTAATTTTGGTTTCATGAATGGAGCTAACTGGGGGCCAGGTCAGAGCTACCAGCCTACCATCACAAGCTATGGTGAGCCAAACACACTTGATGTGTAATTAGATATTATTGGCGAGCGAGTGTAGCAAGCGAGACACTTACAGGGGTAACACAATAGAAAATCGGGGATGTTTGCTTGTTTATATATGTGTGGACGTACGTATGTCATTTTGTACTTTGACCCTCACGTATTTTTGTGTTCGCTCCATGTTCAACCCCGTCCCAAACTTCACTAAACAGAATCCCCCAGTTTAGCGACCATTACCCGTATCACCTTAGAAAGTGAATACTTTTGAATTGTTTTGCGGATGCAGTTAAAACTCAACAACTTATGGGCTCCATTTCTATTCGAGTTAGTGGCGGTGGTAAGTTAATACGCTATTTGTCACAGTTATAAGCCCTACTCAACAGTATTTACTTGAAAATTCATTGTCCACTAGACGAACCACGAAGGTAAGTCTTGTGTAGGTATGTTCAGTTGTGTGAAAGTATTGTGCGTTACAACTACTACTAAGAATATCACAAAGAAAATTTAAAATGACGTGACTTGATTTTGTTGCTTCTTTTTCAATTCAAACAGTTGCGGGGAGCGGTTACTATGGCATTGAATCCCCTTTACCGTATATACGTAATTAAAAAACTCAGACTTTATTTTAGTAGCTTGAGTGTTAATAGTTAGAATCAATCGTTTAATTAATACATAGTGTGGTTTAAGGCTCGCTCGCCATTTGTGCTCAAGCACATCACCAGTTAATTCATCAAACAAACTATTCACTGGAAACAACTGTGAGGTTGTTGTTGTGAGGTTGTTGTTGTGAGGTTGTTGTTGTGAGGTTGTTGTTGTGAGGTTGTTGTTGTGAGGTTGTTGTTGTGAGGTTGTTGTTGTGAGTAACTCATTGTTTTGTTTTGTGTTCAGTGATAAGGTTTTTGTGATGGTCATGTGATATGTGTTTAGACTATGATGCACCACTGGCAGAGAATGGGGACACCAATGAGAAGTATGATGCCATTAGAGGTGCCATCAAGCACTTTAAAGGTGAGAAAAGTGAAGATTGGATTTTTTAGTCTTCTGTAGTACAAGTTATTTTATTGAAGTATGTAGTGTGTATCTGTTACTGTAATAGACTCTGCAAGACTGATCTGGTCAATGATAGTGAAGTGAAGTGTTCAAGTTTAACTGGTCCATTTTCTATTGCAGGTTTATCTACACTGCCTAAAGTTCCACCAAATATACCAAGCTATGGGTACGGTGAGGTCAAGATGACCCTTTACCTATCCATTCTCAGTACTCTACAGTACCTTCCAGTAAGCATCATATCCACACAGTCAGTCACTGGAAGTCATGTAACCATATCAGTCGGTCATGTGACCACATCAGTCAGTCATGTGACCATGATTGTTGCATTATTCATGTAGGAACCCCACATATCCCAGACACCGATAGCGATGGAGCTCCTCCCTCTGAGAGGGTGTGGTCAGAGTTATGGGTTTGTACTGTATCGCGCTAATATCCCTACGGGTTCTAAGAAAGTGACTATACGTGGACTAAGAGACTACGGCGTGGTAAGAGAGTAAGATAGGAATAGTATGAACTAATCCACGCATCAGTGTTGGTAGCTCTGGTAACATGAGGTTGTTGGTAATGCAGAGGTCCATAGTGTGTGTTGGAACTCTTGTTTGTTTGTGTGTTTGTTTGTGTTCAGGCTATGGTGGAATCTGTTGTATTTTGTTTGTTTGTTTGTTTGTTTGTGTTCAGGCTATGGTGGAATCTGTTGTATTTTGTTTGTTTGTTTGTTTGTGTTCAGGCTATGGTGGAATCTGTTGTATTTTGTTTGTGTGTTTGTTTGTGTTCAGGCTA
>WLWD01001714.1_pt1 | contig 96360 bp, 91 predicted proteins | sample 6712731 | NCBI WGS metagenome assembly WLWD01 (sample SAMN12718690, study PRJNA576275) | sponge metagenome | isolation source: marine sponge | host: Mycale hentscheli | place: New Zealand: South Island, Marlborough, Capsize Point | collected 2014-11-01
ACAAGGGTAGAGACATTATTTTTGTCTTGGTACATCTGTCAAAACAAAAAGACGGGACCCTTAGATGTATCCTGATGAGGTCTGAGAGTGACATCCAAAACACCTGACTTAACTAAAAAATTTGTCAGGCGTTCCTAATCCTGATGAATTACCTGAAAGAATGATTTATTTAGAAAATGCAATAATACTCTATTGATCATAACACTGAATGCATTTTACTTGAAAGTACGTAATACTTAATTTAACTCGGATTAAAAAAAAAATCCTGGCAATTTATTGTGTACTTGAACATACTTAAGTGCATATCTATATTAGCAATTTAACCCAACATTCTTACAACTACAATGGGGATTGTCAAAGTATTAATCCTATGAAAATAACAGCACCAACATAGCATCAGTTTCCCCAAATTGTTTCTGAAAAGCATGCCATGTAGACAGCTTCCTTTTCTTAAGTGGAGGTAAACCAGCTACTGGTGGTGACAAATCGGCATGATTTCTTCCTTTTCTTAAGTGGAGGTAAACCCGCTACTGGTGGTGACAAATCGGCATGATTTCTCCTGTAATTTCTTTTCTTGATCCACCGCTAAAAACAACAACAAAAAATATTTACGTTCTATGCAGGGTTTCATCCAGGGAAGTTTCGACCCCTACCCCCCCCCCCCCCCCCCCACTTATTTTACCCATTTGGAATTAAATTGTTTACAAAATCATCATACGTATATTATAAAGGGAACTAATCATAGTTAAGTATTTCCTTTTAATCATAACAAAATTCTTCTAGGCTTCATTGATTGCACTTCACAGAGTAAGTCCCTTTAATGTGCCAACATTGTTAGTTTTGACTTAGTTTTCAAGAAAAAGCGAGTAGAATTTCAGTCCTATAATTATTGTACGTTATGGTAATGGGAACCGCCCCTTAAAAAACTTGCTTGGTGTTGCGTTGCGTAGTTGTTGAGTGATACCTAACCTAATATTCTCAGGTTGTAATCCCCGTCGACGCTTTTTTTTTTCCATCTTTTTTTTCATCCTGTTTTTTTTTTCTTTTTCCTTTTGTCTTCTTGCCTTATTTTTCTTTATTTTCATCTTTCTTCCTACTGTTTTTATTTGTTTCCTACCTTTTCCTTTCTTTTCCTCTTTCTTTCGTGTGCTGTTTTTCTTTCTTCTTCCTTTTTCTTTTCTTCCTACCTTTTTTCATTCATTCCTCTTTCTTTTGTCCCTCTTCATTGTCTTTTTTTCTTTCATGCCACTTCTCTTTCTTTTTTTTAGTTTCTACACTTTTCTTTTGTTATTTTCTTTATCATACTTAGCTAACTAGCGCTGAGGGTTTGCACTTCAGCGACGCGTTAACTATATTAATTCATTTAATTCCTACAATATTTTACCTTTCAGATTCTGAGGGTACAAACTGATGAGGTGCTGTGGTGATTTGTTATAGTGCTCAGTAAAGGGTCTGGCTACTCTAGAGGACGCATCTAAACGCTTAAATTTCTGTTTACAAATAATAATAATAAGGAATAGTGACTTAGCACTCACTTCCTATCTCAATAGGATGAACTTTTCTTGACTTTAGTGAAATGTTTTTAGTTTATGCTTTCTGTCTATTTTCAGGTAAAGTATTATTGTGAATAACTTACATACAAATCATGTAAATCTTTGTATTTGTTATACTGCATGTTACAAAGATGTGTATGGCAGGTATGGTACTATCATTCCCAGAATTCAAGCAGCCTATGTAAAGGAAGATGCTCAGCTATTGTGTTTAAGTACAACAATTACCATTTGGAGAAGGGGCAGTAAAGTAATACAAACTAAAGAAAAATTGTTTTTATATAAACTAAGTAAGAAGGACCATGGTGATTACACATGCACTGGAACTTTAGATAGACTGAATTATACAGAATTTACGGCTACTGGAACAGTTTTAGTAGGAGGTAAATATAATGTTTCTATTATTCTATAAAGATGACCCATTGTGTAAGGTGGATTGGATTAAAGATATCAATTATGATGCATCATTTTTAGCATAAATATATATATATTGTTTCAATTTATCAACCATATTTAAGTATAGTGTACTCTGGTATTATAAGTTACATATATTAATTGGCGAGCGAGACACTTACCGGGGTAAAAATGAAAAAATCGGGGATGTTTCTTTATTTGTATATATGTGACCGTCTACAGGAAAATTGGGCACAACACGGCACCAATCGAAAAAATTATTTTTGCACTTACAGAGTTGTCGACGTCCAGATATTGAGCTCTCCAAGTTTTATCGTCGTAGCTTAAGTCGTACCCACTATAATAGCCCTTCCCTTCCGTCGGCTTGAAACAATACATTTTTAAGAAATAGATCGATCTTTTCTCGATATTTATGCACGCCGCGTTGTGCCCGGTTTTCCTGTAGACGGTCACATACTTATGGACGTACGTATGTCATTTTGTACTTTGACCCTCGCGTTTTTGTGTTAGTTATGTGGTCGACCCCATCCCAAATCGCACTAAACAGAATCCTCTGGTTTACCGATCAGTACCAGCATCACCCCAGAAATTGAATTGTTTACCGTTTTGAATTCTTTTGCGGGTACAGTTAAAACTTGAAAACTTAAGGGACTTCCATTTCTATTCGAGTTAGTGGCGGTGGTAAGTCAATGCGCTCTTTGTCATGGTTATAAGCCGTGCGCAACAGTATTTACTTGAAAATACATTGTCCACTAGACTACTGCAAGGTAAGTCTGTGTAGGTGCATGTCCAGTTGTGTCAAAGCATTGTGTGTTACAACCTAAAGAATATCACAAAGAAAACTTTTAAATAACGTGTTTTGTTGTTGTTACTATGGCACTGAAATCCCTTTACCTTGTATGCGAAATTTAAAAACTGGACCTTATTTTCAGTAGCTTCAGTGTTAAATTATTCATATAAAAATAGTATAGTCTTTAGGCTCGCTCGCCATTTGTGCTCAAGCACATCACTAGTTATTTTAATTTCACAGATAAATTGCTATATTTTTTAACACATGATTTGAAATCACATACTTTCCTGTTAGAAGCCAGGTTATTTAGCATTTTAAATGACTCTATAAATGAAGATATTTTAGTAGTACATAACGTATAATAAAATTGTACTTAATATCATTCATTTTAAGATGATACATTCTACATTTTTTACTAATTATATTAATCCCTAGCTCATGTGATGAATAGTTGCAGGATAACCAGTATGGTTAGCTTTGATCGTTAATGCAAAATGCAAATTGTGTATAGAGAAGAGCTTGCAGCTATATTCAATATTCTTCATGGTTTTTATCTGATCAACAGATAGAGCATATAATAGTAACCACATGTCATGTTATGTTAATGTACCATTAATCTAAAAACTGTAAATTATGCATGTGTGTGTAGGCGTAGTACACAATATCTAATTACCAATGGTAACATTATTATTACAATGCCTTCTAATCATACATTTTTTTTTATATTACTAAATACCATCACATATGCAGTAAAAGATGACTCAAGATTAGCTCCTGAAATAAAAAAAGCTATACTTGGAAAATCAATAAACTTATCATGTGATAGTTATTACAATCCGATTTGGTTTTTTAAACAAAGGAATGTAAAGCCTGTTTCATATAGGAAGTGGTGGATAATAAAACCTGTACAATTATATCATGGAGGAGTTTACTTTTGCTTTGCATTTGACAAACCAAAATATAATTCTCCTATTACGTCAGACTACAGAAATCAGACATTTCTGGCTAAAATTGAACTTAAAATTTATGGTATATAATCCAATTCCAATAAAAAAATCATACTGTCTATTTATCTTAATTTTATTTAATAAACTTATTAAACACAAAATAAAATAACTATTATATATAACCATTTCTATCCAACAGGATTTTACATGGTCAGGAAAAAATACAAACTGTGATGTAGGGGTAATCAAGTTTTCTTAGTTAAAGACAATTGCTTTCCTTTCCTTTTACCAGACCAGGGTTATCTATTATGAAATCTTTTAAAACGTTTGTTTGTTTTTCTGCAGTTAGATTTTTTCCGATGAGGAAGTGAATAAATAAGGATTGATAAGGAAGTAATTTCTTTACTAATGTATACATAACCACCCCAACTCAATAGCCGTATTTCTTTAGTAATAATATTATAATTATTAAAACTGATATTATGTTAGTGAATCGTTAGAAATTAAATAATAATGTAGCTCTTTCTTGTTTTAGTTAAGCGTTCAGTATACATGTATTACAGTATCTATGTTTTAGTCTGAAATCAACAATATGAGTTTTGTTCTGTGACCAACCAATATTATTTTTTGAGCTTTTGTATTGCTAGTACGTTTGAAGTTTAAAACTATACGTTTGAAGTTTAAAACTATACATTCGGCTTGTGCAATGTAGAGACTATTAACAACACTACTCTTGAGCTCATGTTCATGTGAAAAGTCAGGCTTTACCTTAAACTAATGGCACAAGGTAATTTAAACAAAAAATCTAATAGTCTAGCAATTAGCTATTCCAGCCTTGAATATTCTTAATTGCAATGGGTTAAAACATCTCAATAACAATAATAATAATGCAAATAATAATACAAAATAATAATGATACTAGGAACAAATTTAGTACCACCAACAGCTTAAATAATTACATTTTCTTCAAATGATGATGAAGTACAGTCATTGTTTTTTCAATATGACAGCTGATTCCACTATGTGTACAATACGAAAAGCTAAACTACTGATACTAAAAATATTCCATGTTTATTTGGGTTTTTCTGGTAAGATTGTTAACAATCTTGGTAGGTGTTAATTGTTTGTTTCAAGTTCATCTAATGATTTTTAGGTAAAGCTATGCTACTAATTATATATTACAGGTATGCCAATTTTCATCTTTCATCAAATTTAATCAATGAGTTAAAATTATAAAGTACATTATAAAATACTTATCCAGATCACACCCGTGTACATCCTTCTGATTTGATGATAAAATCCGGACAAAATGCTACTTTCACATGCTTATCGCTAGGAAGAGCATCATGGAAATTTAATGGAGATGAATCTCTTAATAATACAGTAGTGTACACGGATGTTGCAAAGTCTCACTATACACTTACTATTGTGAATGCAACTGCTCTCAATATTGGAACTTATGAATGTAAAGGATATGACATAATACGTGTATTTTATGCTACTGGGGAACTCCACGTAGAAGGTAACTAATCAGTCCATGTTAGTATTCAAGTTACTATGTCCACATAACACATATACTATAAGTGAACGAGGAGGTTAGTTGAAAATTCTTTTTTTATGAAGTTCAATTTTATCTCTGGGAGATGATAGTCTACTTAAACATTTCCCAGCTAGTTTAGATGCATTGCATAGTGTTTGACCCAAAGTTGAATCAGAAACAATACTTACAAGTATACTACAACATACAAAAAAATTATGAAGCTAAGGTGTAAAGGTCAGAGAGAGTTGCCTGCTATTCAACAAGAAAAGTTGTGCTAAAGAATGGAAACACATCAGATCAGAAATTCTGCCTGCCAATACACTGACTTAATTAATAAAATGTGATTTGAAGTGTCAATAATCAGGTGAAGTAACTAACATTAATGGTGTTACAAAATAGTTCGATTGTTATAAATATACCTATAACTTTTTGCTATTGATTCTTAAAATAAGCATAATAGATTTTGAAAAGTCAACAACATTTGTGGCAAATGATTATTGTCACTTACATGTCACTTCTTCAAATTTTGCAGTCCAACCTGGTCCACATTATCATGACTATAGGTTTATTTTACCTTCGTAACTTAGTGTGTTCGTGGAGTCGTAATTTCCACGAGCTGGGGCGTGGTCTTCGAGACGTGAGAGGTTCAGGCGAAGCAAAAATGCTGGCTTCGCCAGTGCGCGAAGGACCAGGTGTCAAGATACACTTTCCTGTCTGGCAAAGTCAGAATCTAAGTGCGCAGCGCAGAGCAAGCAGCAAAGGCAAGCCCCTTACCCCGACAGTGTCTACGTCGCCAACGGGCGGATTGCAGGAGACAACTGCGGTGGCAGCGTGGAGTAAGCACCCAAAACTAACTCAGACTTTTGACAGTACTGATGAAATCTTTTCGACAACATACGCATATGAATTACAAGACTTATGAAAGTGTGACTAGGGTGGTAACAGCATTGGTTGTGTATGAATATCATTATGCATTGAATTACATGGTAAAGAGTCATCAATATTACATAAGTTCAATGTTTATACGTCTTCAGCTAGGCTTGAGGTTACTAGGTGGGCGTGGCTTCGTAGGCGTGACTTCTTCTCGTCTGGTCTGGTGGGCGTGGCTTCGGAGGTGTGACTTTCTCTTGCCTGTTCAGATGCCGTGACCTGAACATAGTGTATTTATACCATTTAAATAGTGTTGTTAATACCACCCTTTTGCTTTATAATATTGAATAATGAATTAGTTACAATTACAGTATTTTAAATCTAGTCATTTCTGTAATGAATCTCTTTATATATTGTAACTTGAAGTCTCACCTTTGTTCTGTATCTTATACATTACTTAAAACTTACTAGCATTTTCCCTAAAGTCTGCATTTTATATGTTGAGCCAGCAAAGAAGCTGAAACATTTCCATTTCACTCTTATTAATTAGAATCGTTCGCCAAAACATTCAAAAGAAAAATCAACAAAAGTACAGCTATCTAATGTAAGTGAGCAAGTACAGGAGGCCTATAATAAAGTCAACCCATGTTGATTAACAAAAGTCTATTATATAATAAGTTAACAATGCATGAAGGTGTTGTGGCAATTAATGCCATGTACTTCTTGACAGCACACACTGCATGCAGTAACAAGTGGGAGTGCACCAGTACCAGATCATCCCCACTTCCTTTACCAATGTTTAAGAGCTTGATTGAGAGCATAGGCTAAAAACTTTACTGGATGTATCGTTATACAGAAACTTAAATATATGCCTAATTTTGCACAGTGTATATAATTAATTTACTCACCATTCAGTTAATAGTGAATGGTATACTTCAGGTCATAAACTAGATGACAATGTTCTATACAATGAAAATAATGCCTATAGTATGGTTATACCTTCAGAATTGGCAGCATATATTGGCAGGACTATAAAAGTGAAATGTATCAGTGAAACTACAGTGCAATGGAAAAATAAAAATAAGTTATACAAACCTAATATACACAATGTTTTGACAATAAAGAAAGTAAAACTATACCATACTGGCATATACACTTGTAAAGGAACAGATAATTATGGAATCATCTTCCAAACTCCATTTTTATTGTGGGTAGGAAGTAAGTTACTATAATTACATTGCTTCATAAATTTGTACTACTGACAGTACATTGTCATACCATTCTGGCAAACAATTGTAGCAAGACATTGGAATCTTAATAAACATTACACTTGTGTTTTATTTAAGCAATGTTATAATAATAGGAAATTTTTCTCTTTTTAACGGCCAATATTTAAAATTATAACTTAATCAGACGTTTCGACTTCTCGCCAAAGTCCTCTTTGGCTGTTAAAAAGAGAAAAATATCCTATTATTATAATTATTTCAGCCGAGAATGACTGAATCATTTAAGCAATGTTACACAAAGGACACAAACATGTTTTAACTGCAGCTAATAACCAAAGTGAATGAGCTGTTTGATTTTTTAAGCCTCATGGTTGTCTTGTAGGTGGGGTGCATCTAAATGTTGTATGCAAATTGGAAGTCCCTATTACAAAATACATAGAATTTACTTCAATTTTCACACCCGAAAAAATTATTTCCTTATTTATAGAATCCTGATTGCTTATTTGCATAAAAATAAGAAAGACAATATTCTATGCAACTTAACTGATTGAAAAATAACTTGTTGTTTTAGTACATTAATGCAAATCTATTTATTCCCAGTACAAGATGATAGTAAAGTATATCCACAAATAGCTCTTAAAGAGCATGGAACAATGGTTAGCTTCAGTTGTAATTCTTATTATTGGAATGTAAAGTGGTTCTTTCCTACAATGTCTAATCTAATAAGCCTAAAGAATCCTTTGATAATTAAAAACTTGACTAAATATAATAGTGGGAAATATTACTGCTATGGATCTTATGCAAACAATCTTCACTTTATTTCTGCAGCGACTTTAGAGGTAATTAGTAAGTATGTACTTTCAATATTAGTCATAAAAAGTATATACTGTACTAAGGTTCTATAAAGTACTTTAATAAGTTAATATTTGCACACAATCATAAAAAAATAATCGGTATGAAATGACTCAAAAGTATACCAAATAGTCATTAATAAAATAGAATTATTCTGTAGCAACAAACTTGGGGCACTCAAGTAAGAGAAATTATTTACATCATAAATGGATAAGGTTTGGATAGAGAGGCTAAAAACTGCCTGCCCCTCCCCTCCCAAAATCCACAACCATCCCCAAGTTTAGGAATTGGGGATGAACCCGTAAAATATTACACAATAAATTGATACAGTAACCTTGTAATATGAGGCCAGTAACCTTGTAATATGTAAACTTGTAATAGGAGGCCAGTAAACTTGTAATAGGAGGCCAGTAACCTTGTAAAAGGAGGCCAGTAACCTTGTAATAGGAGGCCAGTAACTTTGTAATAGGAGGCCAGTAACCTTGTAATAGGAGGCCAGTAATCTTGTAAGAGGAGGCCAGTAACTTTGTAATAGGAGGCCAGTTATCTTGTAATAGGAGGCCAGTAACCTTGTAATAGGAAGCCAGTAACCTTGTAATAGGAGGCCAGTAACTTTGTAATAGGAGGCCAGTAACCTTGTAATAGGAGGCCAGTAACATTGTAATAGGAGGTCAGTAACCTTGTAATAGGAGGCCAGTAAACTTGTAATAGGAGGCCAGTAAACTTGTAATAGGAGGCCAGTAAACTTGTAATAGGAGGCCAGTAACCTTGTAATAGGAGGCCACTGTGGGTCAAATTTCTATAATCGGCGAGCGAGCGTAGCGAGCGAGACACTTACCGGGGTAAAAATGAAAATAGGGGATGTTTGTTGGCGAGAGAGCGTAGCGAGCGAGACACTTACCGGGGTAAAAATGAAAAAAATCGGGGATGTTTGTTGGCGAGAGAGCGTAGCGAGCGAGACACTTACAGGGGTAAAAATGAAAAAATCGGGGATGTTTATATATTTGGCGAGCGAGCGTAGCGAGCGAGACAGTATTAGGGGTGGATAATGCAAAATCGGGTATATGTTATATATATATATGTAGGTATGTATGTGTGGATTGTACGTATGCCCTTTAAAGGCGCGAGCGGGGAACGTTTTTTCTTAAAAAAACACGGCTTTTTAGGCTTGACCCCAGTTTATTCTGAACTACAGCATTAAGCAAGTCTTACTTTATACTTAATCTCCAAAGTGTGAGAAAATTCCTGCGAAAACGCTTGCTTTTCAAGAAACAAAAAGTTTATTCGATTGGTTACTATGACATTGAAGACCCTTTACCAGATTTAAATTCAAAACTTCGCCTTTTTTCCGGCTAAGTGCGGCTTGTTACTAGTTGTCAAGAGCCACCTGTAGTCAGTACTAAGAGAGTTATCACTACTTCTGAAAAGTATATGTAAGCACATAAAGTATTAATGTTAAGGAAGCTACTACTACTGGAGGGATGCCGAGGTAAGTACGCAATTCCATATTTGTTAGCAGCTTAAGATGCAAAATAACTCTGGCCTTTCTTTTTTATAGCTAAGAGCTTGTTGTCAACAGTGACTGGTAAATTCAAATAGTCAGAAGGACTCAAATTTGGTACTACAAAAGTTACCACTGCTGAAGAAAATGAGGTAAGAAAGTAATTTTGTATTTGTGTTTCTTTTGTTTTTGTAGGTGAGAGCTTGTTGTCAAGAATTCAAGGTAATTCAGATGATCAAAGTAACTTCAATTTGATACTACAGAAGTTATCAATACTCAAGAATGATGTAAGTAGTAATTCCATATTTGTTGGCTAAAATTACAAATTATAACACTGGTTTATTTTTTATCTTAGCTGAGAGCTTGTTCAAGAGTTACTGGTTATTGATATTATCAGAATGGCAGATGTTTGATACTACAAAAAGTTACCATTAATAAGGTAAGACAGTGATTTTGTATTTGTTTGCTGAAATCAAATGTCATAACTGCTATTATAGTGTTTGCATGAAGTAAGCTAAAACATAGTAACATTTTATGTTACCTAACTATCAGGCTCGCTCGCCATTTGTGCTCAAGCACACCACTAGTTATTTGTATATATGTTTGGACGTACGCATGTCATTTTGTACTTTGACCCTCGCGTTTTTGTGTTAGTTATGTGGTCGATCCCGTCCCACATTGCACTAAACAGAATCCTCTGGTTTAGCGATCAGTACCTAGAAATTGAATTGTTTACCGTTTTGAATTCTTTTGCGGGTGCAGTGGGACTTCCATTTCTATTCGAGTTAGTGACGGTGGTAAGTCAATGCGCTCTTTCTCATGGTTATAAGCCGTGCGCAACAACCACTACTTAGCTAAAGAATATCACAAATAAAACTTTTAAATAACGTGTATTGTTTTGTTGTTGTTTTTTTCCTTCAATTCAAGCAGTTGCAGAGAGTTGTTACTATGGCACTGAAATACCTTTACCGTGCATGCGAAATTAAAAACTGGACTTTATTTTCAGTAGCTTCAGTGTTAGAAGTCAAAATCATTCATATAACAATAGTATAGTCTTTAGGCTCGCTCGCCATTTGTGCTCAAGCACATCACTAGTTTATTTGTATATATATAGTATGGACGTACGTATGTCATTTTGTACTTCGACCCTCGCGTTTTTGTGTTAGTTATGTGGTCGACCCCGTCCCAAATTACACTGAACAGAATCCTCTGGTTTAGCGATCAGTACCCGTATGCGATTTTTTATCTGACGTACACTTCACGGACTTATTTCACACTCATTACAAAGTTCAATAGTTCTTGTGGTAAAGTTAGTTCATGTGGTAAAGTTAGTTCATGTGGTAAAGTTAGTTCATGTGGTAAAGTGACGTGCATGCTGCCCCCACACACAGCATGCAGAGGTCAAAGTTGGTTCGATAAAGTTGGTTGGCTGTTGGTTTAGTGGACATGGCTGTTTTGAAGTTGCGATTTATAAGGAAATGTATTTTCTTGCTGCTGTTGCTGTCCAATCCCTTGTGCTTTTCAGTACAATCTGGAGGCTTGTCTCCAGATCCAGGGGATTGGACTTCACCAGTCATAGAATCTTCTTGGATTCAACAGTGTATTTTTGTAATTTATTTTTCTTTCTGGGCAGTGATACCTCTAATAATTCTGTTTTTCAGGTTAGAATTTTAACAATATTAGTTGGCAAATAGCTTCATATAAATTTATGTCTAGGACTAGCAGAAATAGCAAGGTCTATTGTAATATCTCACTCTACAAGAAGGTATGTTTTTACCAGTAAAATACATTCCATTTAATAACGAATTTATGGTATAAAGCAGGGTGGTGGTAATTTTGAAGTTAACACACATACTAAATTTTCTACTGCTTCACATCAGCTTTCTATGAAGGTTGTTTCATCTGCAGAGAAAATGCCCACTGTAGATTTGAGTACTGTTTCTGAAATTCCTTCTGAAGCTCAAATTGTCAAGGCAATTAGGATAATTTACAAAGAAAAAGATAAACAACCTCAAAATTATATTTATATGAAGTTTCCTTTTGGGAATTTGTGTTTCAACAAATTATAAGAGTTAAGATCTTATTATGATCAAGTTCGGTATCAAGATAAAGTTAATGAAGATCAACTATGGTTAAAAAAGGTTAAAAAAATTAGTTCACAACTGCCAATAAATATACACAAGATTGAGGAATACTTAACGAATAATGTCTGGAATTCTAAGCAGCCTTTAGCATCAGATTCTAAAGGGGCTACTATCCAAAGTTTTATAGGAGATCGCTGGCTGTCTAATTATGACATAGACACTTTTTTTGAAATAGTAAATAAAAATTATGATGATATTATAGGCTTTGTTTATAAACCAAGCCAATACATTTATTCATTTGCTGGGGTAAATGAAAAAGTTAATAAGGCAAAATTAAATGGAATTCCAATAAAAAAGTATTAGTTGCCCTTAATGTTTATCGGACAACTGATGGCACATGCCTGCTAAGTCAAGAAGACAATAGGGGAAATCATTTGTCACTTCTAGTTATAGATATTGAACAAAGTAATTCATATTATGGTGATTCACTTTCTTGGCCTCTTCCAAAAAATTTTAATAAAACAATCATGTCAACTTTTGATCTTCTCTCAAAGGATTTAAAAATAAACATCAACAAATGCCTTGAAAATATATATCATTGCAATAATTCAAATTCAGTAAAGACATTGTCGAAATTTTACCCATCACAAACATGTTCCAACATGTGTGGTGTTATTGTGGTTTGTATGGTTGGAGTATTTTGCGAACTTTGGGAAGAATGGGTCACATGGAATGGTGACGTTCAAATACCCTTGCTAACTAACCCTTCAATTAATAATTTACAGTTACGTTCAATAGCAATGTCTTGGATTCTTGACGAAACAATTGACTCTGGTACTTTTTCTTCAGCTGTTTCAGATAGCTCCAAATTTTTGTCAAACAATGTCTGTTTGGATAAACATACCTGTGAGGAAAAATTAATTCATACAATTGTTGATTCTGACTAAGATGAATTTAAAATGCAAAGTGTTGAGAAAAGAGTATTAGCTGACTTACCAGAAGGCTATGTGTACAAAATGCTCAGGGTAGAAAATTATAAAAACATGAATTCATACAATTGCTCCTTCAAGATTGAATTAGATTCAGAAGAAAGTATTAAAAAGTGGGTAACTGCATTTAATGAAAAATCTAAGGAGACCATGGTTTATGAAACATGTAGAAGTGGTAAAGGAAAAAAGGTAGTAAAAATTTTTTATTTACGTTGTCATCATAAACAGAGGCAGAGTGGAATGCATACTAAAAGTAATAAAAAATTAAAAACAACACATAAAATTCATAATAACAAGCATACAAATTGTCCAGCCCAGGTAATGCTAACATTGCTTCCTCCCTGCAACGAAATTAAATGGATTTTGTGTATCTGTACTTTTAAAACACAATCACAACCATTTGGTACAGGTGGCTGATGCTTTAAGGTTTAGGCCCTTGTCAGAACAATCAAAGAAAGACTATTACGATTTATTTAGTCATGGACACTCACCTGCTACTGCCCATTTGGAATATGAAACTAACTTGATGTATTCTGATAAACCAGATTTGATTGCTGATAGAAACTGCAATCCTAAAGTGAGTTTAAAGTATTTATTTTATAAACTTTATAAATTATAGTGGACTAAGTAGCAATGACCAAATCTCCCAAGTTTCCACTCTTCAAGCTGGAAGCACTGTATGTCCAGTTGTGTCAAAGCATTGTGTGTTACAACCACTACTTAGCTAAAGAATATCACAAAGAAAACTTTTAAATAACTTGTATTGTTTTGTTGTTGTTTTTTCCTTCAATTCAAGCAGTTGCAGAGAGTTAGTTGTTACTATGGCACTGAAATCCCTTTACCCTGTATGCTAAATAAACAAACTGGACCTTACTTTCAGTAGCTTCAGTGTTAGAAGTCAAAATCATTCATATAAAAGAATTATAGTCTTTAGGCTCCCTCGCCATTTGCGCTTAAGCACATCACTAGTTTTAATTACATCTTATTGTACATAGTTGTGCCTTCAGGTATGACATGTCCATAATTACCTACACGTCAAATGACACTAAACATAGAATTTATACGATGAAGAGCCTCAGGCACATATGTAAAACAATAAACATGCACACCATTATATTTATTAATTTTTATTGACCTCCCTTATATCAGTTCGAGAATGAGTTGGGGGGGCAATAAAACAAGTTTAGTAGTTACATAACACAGGGGAGGTAACCAGGGAAGTTTTGAGTGAAGTGGGGGGAGGTAACCAGGGAAGTTTTGAGTGAAGTGGGGGGAGGTAACCTGGGACGTTTTGAGTGAAGTGGGGGGAGGTAACCTGGGAAGTTTTGAGTGAATTGGAGGTAACCTGGAGAGTGAATGGGGGTGGTTACCTGGGAAGTTTTGAGTGATTGGGCGAGGTAACCTGGAAGTTTTGAGTGAATTGGGGGGAGTAACCGGGAAGTAGTGACCTGGGAACCTGGGAAGTTTTGAGTGAAGTGCAATGGGGGAGGTAACCTGGGAAGTTTTGAGTGAATTGGGGTGGTAACCTGGGACGTTTGAGTGAAGGGGGGTGGTTACCTGGGATTTTTGAGTGAAGTGGGGGGAGGTAAACCTGGGAAGTTTTGAACCTGGGAAGTTTGAGTGAAGGTGGTGGAGGTAACCTGGAAGTTTGAGTGAAGTGGGGGGAGGTAACTGGGAGTTTTGAGTGAGTGGGGGGAAGGTAACCTGGGAAGTTTTGAGTGGGGGGAGGTAGCCTGGAAGTTTTTGATGAAGTGGGGGGGAGGTACCTGGGAATTTTTGAGTGAATGGGGGAAGGTAACCTGGGAAGTTTTGAGTGAAGTGGGGGGAGGTAACCTGGGAAGTTTTGAGTGAATTTTGAGTTGAATTGGGGGGAGGTAACCTGGGACGTTTTGATTGAAGTGGGGGAGGTAACCTGGGAAGTTTTGAGTGAATTGGGGGGAGGTAACCTGGGACGTTTTGAGTGAAGTGGGGGGAGGTAACCTGGGAAGTTTTGAGTGAATTGGGGGGAGGTAACCTGGGAAGTTTTGGGTGAAATGCATTTTCCTACCACTTAATTTACCTCTGATTTTAGTTGTATGTACAGACTTAGTTCACAATTTTTTTCAGTTTGCACATATTAAATGCTATTTTTAGATTTGGGGAGAGTGGATCCAATTGTTGCAGTAGTTGATTTAAATGCAGACCTTATATTTAAATGCAATTGTACAACGAAACCAAAGTGGACCTTCAATCTAGATGTCTTGTTTCCAAGCAACGTTGGTTTTTATAATCTTGACTATAGCAAGTCTTACTATTTAACAATTACAAATTCAACTCATGAAAATGGGGGTGATTATATCTGTGAAGGCTTGGATGAAAATAGGATGAAATTCAAATCTTTAGGACAATTAAAATTTATAAGTGAGTTATGTTTATGCTACAAATTAATAATTTCACCACTTTATGGTCTTTTTCAAGCCTTTAATTAATGCAGATATGATATGAGGGGTTTTAGGTTAATGTTGCATTTAGTAAATGCTTGTAATGATTATTTATATTAGTCCAGCGGGTTGGAGTTGAGTAATTACTGGAATCGTGCACTTCGTGATAAAAACATGAAATTTGGTATACTCTTATATCATATCAATATAATTAGATATAGTACCAACACTCACACATTCTTAGGGGTTGTGGCATTAATTTTAACTGAAAAGCACAGGCATTTCGAGTTACATATTATGTATGTTTAACAGGATAGGTTTTTTTTACAGAGGTAAAAACCTTGTCTGCCAAAAAAAGGACAGATCCTGTGAGAAATCTGCTAGCCCATCTAATCCACACCAAATGAGGCATGACTAGAGTGACTGGAGAAAAGGTTAAAAGATGTGCAATAAACTACTTAACCAGACGCTTCTGATGAATGTATCCTCTGGAGATCTTGTTGCAAGTGTTGCAAGATATCACTCAAGGTGATTGGTTGCATTATACAGTGATGGAGATTAAGTGAAGACTTCTGAAGGAACTTCCTCAAAAGCAACTAAAGATGTTAATGCCCAAGCATCTGCAAAGCTTATCATGCATTTGTTCAACAGTTTTGCTTACCGCAAGTAACAAACTTTTATACCACGGCATAACATGTTTCGTGAGCCACTGTTGCCAGTGGATTTGGGTGTGTTGTTGTGTCTCCACTTCAGCCGAATAAAAGTGTATTCACTTATTGCACCAAACTAGTTCAACTACAGCAAAGGACTCATTTATTAGTGCTGATATTTAATATTCAACAAACAACTCTGTGCAAACTACTGAAAGTGTACTCATAGTGCCGCGTGAAGAATCTCACTACACAGAAGAAGCCAACAACTTTGCTCGAAAAAGTCTTCCAAAGCTCCACTGTCATTCACACAAGTCCCTCCAGTGACTCAAGGCAAGCTTTCCTGTGTGATCCCCAGCCACTCCAGTGGTTCCAACTACAATTTTTTTTGTGCAGCTGGCTGCAACATGTTTTTGAAGATTTAAAAGTGAAAAGTGACAAATATTTTTTCAAGATTATTGTGGCCTGTTAATTCGGCATGATTCATGATTATGGCTGATTCTCTCATTAGAATCAGCTTTTTTTTTTAACTTTAAGATATGGCAAAAAAAAATATGAAGTCATCACTTAATTGGAAAATGAAGTGAACACGGAATGCACTAATGGTACATCCGAAGTTATATTAGATAGAGCAACTATAGTGAATTTATTGAAGCCAGGATCTTCAATGACTTTTAGTGATGATGGCAGAGATAGCTATCTTTCTTCCATATGTGATTTTGCAGATAGACAAGGTCAAAAGCGTGTAGGTATAATGGGATGACTATTATGGCAGTTCACTAAAGCAGCAAACTCGTGAAAATTTTTATTAGTATTGACTTCATTTAGCTTCAATTTTATGCTTTTACCACAAAGTGCACACTATATTATGTGAGAAGCTTAAAAGTGGGGGAGAGGGATATATTCAGACGCAATGTGTGCAAATACTATAGAATGTTTATAAAGTTCTGGTCAGGAATTCAATGATGCACTTTTATATTGTCAGTTGTAATAGCTCTTAAATTCGACATTATACCTTCTACAATAGCATGTTTCAAAACATGTTTTTTAATAGCAGCATTAGTGAATTATGTGAATATGTATATTGACATTGTGCTTTATTGATTTAGATATCTCCATTGTTTTTGTGCCACCATCATTGACTGTAAGATTTGGTATGTTGGTAAAATTTATTTGCTACTCTGACGAAAAATTAAAGTGGATATATAATAATAGTGTTTTACTCAATACTAATAGTTCTGGCTGGGTACCTGACAAATACTTGAATTGGTTGGTCCTTGAGAATGTTCTTCCTTCACAATCTGGAGAATATCAATGTTTTTATGATGAATTCCATTATAGACACATGGGAAAAGGATATTTAATTGTAGAAGGTAAATTAACTTAAGGTAATTAATAATTATAAGATTTAATGTACCATCTAAATACAACTATAAAGTTATAAATTTTGCAATATCAGTAATCATGTCCCATCAATATTATGTATATACTCATTGTTTGTAGATTATATACCTCTTAAAATAGCACCAATTTTTAAAACAGTTTATGTCGGAAGTTCGGTTAAATTTGAATGTTACTCCTACTTAAAGGTAAATTGGTATCATAATGGAAAACTAGTATCAGAAAACTGCAGTGTTGGCTACTCTAACCAAACTCACATGAACTGGTTGTCAATTCTAGATGTTGATCATGAAGATACTGGACACTATGTCTGCTCTTCATCCAAGTATCCTAGACGTTATGGAAGAGCTAGACTAAATGTACTAGATTTACCAAATCAAAGTAGTGCATCATACCAAACCAATTTATTTCTGCACATCCAACCAATAATGGTAGAATATTTTGACTAATTTTAATTTGATTTCTAGCAATCATTATCTACTTTGTTTAAACTTAACTAAAACTAATGCATGTACAAAGACACGTTTTCAGTTATTTTTTAAAAGATAGCTCTTCTGAAATATATGAACCAATCTAGCAAAGCATTACAAACTTAACTAATTTAGTTTGAATAATCTACAATAACAATACAATTTTTAATAATTTTTACAGTGATAATTTTCTTTATTTATAATTGTGACATGTTGTAGTGCATAAAATACAAATAAGAGAAGTGTGGATCATCCAAAATATCTACTACCCTTGGAAAAAAAGAGAAACATTCAAATTATTAAAACAATTTAATTTACATGTACATAATTATATTATAATGAAGCCTCTCTACAAAGCCCAAGCTTGAGGGCAAGTCATTTGTCCCTTACAGATTCTTTCTGATGCTATTTTCAATTGATGTAGATAATTATAATATTCTTTTTCACGCTGGCTATTGTTGAGTCAGGTTGTTTTTCTGAGTCTCGTTGTAGAGAGTTTACAATGCATAATTGTTAATCTAAATAATTAACCATAGTTTTCTTACATATGTTGTTTTTGTTAAATTGCATCCAATTATGTTATTTCAAAAATAATGCGTGTTTATTTCAGATGATGGCTGTACCAAAATTTGTAGCATATATTCAATAGTATTTATTGTAACTTTTTTCATACACAAATATGTAATAAAGAGTTTTTAATCAAACACAATAATGTAATATAAATAATACAAGACAGGATACACAAATTTTTTCTCTTTTTAACAGGCAGTATTGTTAATTAGAACTTAACCAACCTTTCGACTTTGCCAGAAGTCCTCTTCAGGGGTCAACTGAGGTGAACTCTACCTCTTCCCATTTAATAGGGTCATGTTGCTGCCAAGCATGTTCAGCAATGGCTGAAATCTTCTCACCACCTCTCTTACAAGCATCCTGATGTTTTTTCACTTTGCTCAAGCCTTCTAGTTGTTTCACCTATGTATACTTTACCAAAACTGAAGGGTACACTATACACTATGGATGACTCTGTTGTAATAGGTATAGTATCTTTGACTTTAGTAAGATGTGATCTTAGTGTCTTACCTGACTTAAATATTGTTCATCATTAGATCTATTTATTTAACATTAGGTCTAATGATGAATGATTTTGTCAATTGTGTTTAGATTCTCACATAGAATGCATTTTTTTTCATTAAAACTTTAACTGATTGTTTCATAATTCAAAATATGACAATTTATATCTAGCTATTCAAAATATAAAAGTAACAATTTACAGAATAAAAAAACATGAAAAGAGAAAACTAAAGCTGCAGAATTTGGAACACAATAAAACAAAATACTTTTTTTTGCATGTACTGTATATAGTTGCTAATATTTTAGCTGGGGACAGGATAGCACCTTGGAACAAACACAGCCAACTTTACAAGTAAATCACCAACCCCAGTACAAAAGATATCTAGTATAGTATAAAACACTTATTACACTCATCAGAGGTGATTAACAAAAAGCTTCACTCTCTGGCTTTTTGTTCACTCACCTCTAGATCTTGAAAAAGTAATATCCCTCTCATGCGCTATAGACTTTACTGATAATGTTCTCATGAATAAATAAAGCATTGTGATCTCTAAATTATTGTGTAATAAAACAATGATGACGTAGCCATTATAATATTCGAGGTAGATGATTGTTTTGCAGTACTTCTTCTGTTATAAGCTAATGGTCCAATGGTGTTTTTATGTGGGTAAATTTGGGATTGAAATTGTGCGACTTCCCGCACATATATGGAACAATATGGCACCCATGTATAGTTGTCTTCACACATACCTACAATAGAACAATGTGGTAGCAAGAACCATTATCATGAAAATTATATATTAACCTTCAGAAAGGAGTGTTGCTTCTCCTACTCTTATCTCATAGTCATGCTCTGTCAAACATGTGTAATTTCCCAAATGTTTCAATTCAACTTGTTTAATGGCTAACCAATGAAATTGTATTTTAGGAGTGAAACCAGTGAGGACATCGTCAGGTATATCCACACCATTCAGCTTCCACATCACATTTATTTTACTGATACACGTGAAGTGCGCTGAATGCCCTAGTTTTTTTATCAATCTTTCTGGCTTCACATTTCTCGTGTTGTTGTCATCTTTAATGTAAATAAACAAATTGCATTAAGAGCAACACATGCCAGAATATTTTATGTGTACATTTTATAAATAAAAAATTTACATTTTCTACACATTTATATAAGTTACATAATAGGTGGTGGTTGTTTGTTATCTAATTATATAATGAAACCGTTAATTATGTTTGCCCTGTATTATATTAAGTAATTATTTAATTATAGTCATGGGAAAGCATAATATGTACCAAACGTAATCTGCATGCTGCTATGAAGGAGTTTTAATTTTTGCATGAACTTAATGCAAACAATGAAAATCGAGTATCATAGGAGAGAACTCAAGTTGACGACATTTGAACAATTTTTTGAGAAGTTAGCTACTTATTATTCTGACAAACTTTTGCCACTTAGACTAAAACAATTTCATCAGTTCATTTATAAACTCTATGTTGTGTTCTGTAGTATTGACCACTCAAGCCATTTAATGACCATATCATATATTGTATAGGCATACTGTTGTTGTTGTTTTTAACTATCATGGAATAATAAAAATGTTTAATTGATATTATGGTCAATATAAAATACATTTTGTGATATGAATCTACACTATACATGAAGTATTGCTAGCATTAATAAAAAGCTAATTAAAAACTTACTGTAATGTATTATAATACCATTTGCATAAAAAACCCCACCACCACTTTTAGAATAACCTTCACATTCATACAGCCCTTTCATTGATCGGTTAAATTCATAAAAATGTAAAATCCTATTTTTGTTCTGAAGAGTTTTTCCGTTATGTCTCCACGTAACAGTCTTAGTGTCAGAATTACAATATAATTTACCGCTCCCCCCAGTCTGTAATACAAGTCTTCTTGGATTGATTTTATGATCGACTAAATCATTTAAGTACATACTTAATGTAAGGTTAAGATTTTAACTCAATACTAAATTAACATGTTATATTGAAAGACTAACTATATATACAGGACATGTCAATAGTTTTAGGTCACCATTACAACCAGACAAGAAAAATTTTTTTTTATTTTTTTTTTAGCTTTTTTTTTTTCACGCATGCGTGCAAATATCGCTAAATGAAATATGAAAAGAAAAAGGAAAAAGACAATAAATATACAAAAAGTTCAGGCTACACCGTCCAGGGAGGGGGGTATGGTGGGGAGACGGTGGAGCCACAGCGATGCATTGCCCTGCCATAAAGCAATTGCCACGCGGCCAAACAGGTGACTGGTAGTTGGGGTGGAGTCAGAAGTGCCGCAGCGATTCTCGATGGCCCTGCTGATGATGGTGATGGTGCGGATGGTGTCCTCAGCCAAAAATCAGTACTCGTACCAACGCTGCCGTAAGCCATTCAGATGTTAAAACTAGTTTTTATGTGGTATGACATACAAATTTGATTTCATTTGGTGGCCAAAAAGAACAAATTGAATAAAGGGCTTTAGTAGTCACCTTGAGTAAGTATAACTATTCTGTTTGGGCTATAGCGAAAAATCTTGAAAAAAATCATTAATTGTGGAAACCAAGAAATATTAAGAAAGAATAAAATAAATGGGATCTGTGAGTGATAGGCAGAGATCTGGTTGTCCACTGTCTACAACTTCTAAGGAAAATAGAATACTAACTTGGCAGTTAACAATAGGAGAGCAACGTCAAGATATTTGTAGAGAGATTTTGAAAATACTACAGGTTCATCTAACTTACCAAGGACAATAAGAAGAAGACTTCATAAATCTGATTTAAGCAGCTGTATTGCAGCAGAGAAGAATCTTCTCACTGCCACTCACAGAATGTAAACAAGATAGCAATAAAATTGCTGCAGGAAAATTCCAGTCTGGTTGTGGTATGTCAACCAAAGGTGTTGGCTCACTAGAAGTTATACATGGTCGTTGAACAGCAAATAGTATATATACGGCTTATTTGTTGTGATCTTACAAATGATGGGATTGAACTGTGTGGCAATAATTTGATATTACAGCAAGATTGGGCATCATGACATCCTGCCCACAGTATAAAACCATGGTTTTAGCAAAAACATTATTTTGAGCACTCGACCATGTTAAAACCCCAAATTAAACTCAATTGAGCACTTGTACGATGCAATAAACAGAGATTAGAGAATAAACCTTGTAAATCTTGAAGAATTGAAGGAATCTTTATTAAATTGCTTGTTTGGTCCTGCTATACAATTTTTGGGGGAGAATATGAGCTCTCAGATAAAATAAAAACATCAAATAATAATTATTTTGAGCATTCATTACTTATCCTTATATAGATGTAAACATTAACCTAGTAGAATAGGAGATAAAGGACAGACCACAGGGTAGCTGCACACCCATGTTATTATAAAATAATAGGGCCCTTCTAAATTAGCCCATAGTAAAGCTGTAATGTTATATGCACATTTAAATAGAGCAAAGTAGTTTAGAATAAGCATGGAAGGAAGAGTAAAAATAATTTTGTATAATGTTATCTACATGAGTTAGAGCTAGAAAAGAAGTAGTAATTGTATTAATTTTTTAGATTCATTACTCGTGACCAAGTACTTTATGAAAGGTTAACCAGTAGAGAAGTTGGATATCTAAGCCTATGAGATATGCTACGTGAACATTTAGTATGACCATAGATTCAATATCCTGTAAAGCAATTTATTAGTTATACTATCACTTGACTTAGTTTTAGTTACAAGAAACTTACCGTGCACTTTCAAGTAGAAAGTGGCAATAAAATATGCTTTATGTAGTCCATAACAGAAATATACACCACTCACATTATATAAATTTGAAATATTTATCTGAGGTGTAAAAGCGAATGGTTGTAAATATTTTCCTAGAAACCACTGGACATAACTACCTTTGCAATGCAAATTTACTACTCTCTGTGTGGACAATTTTATAGTTTTTGTTATCCGAGAATCATCCTGTTCTAATAAAATCAGTTATGTTTGAGACAATATTATATGTTTACTTATTATGCAAGTAAATGAAAATATGGAAATACAGAATGTAATCCTAATTAGAGCTTTTAACTAAGTGATCATAGATGGTTTGCATTGATTTCTTAAATTATGTATTTCTTTCTGACACACATCAACCTTCTGATCACAATTAACAAGAGCAAGCAGCTTGAATAATGTCTCATTTGAATAACTGTCTGATGAGTGCAAACAGCTAAACATTTCAACATCATCAGGCTGACATGATCACTGTATATCGGTATGAAATATTATTGATGAAAAACCAATAAACCAATTGTAACAATATAATAAACATTTAAAACATTATTAAACTATTAAGTATTCTGCATATTAGCAATTTGTATTATTTACAGTATTAAGGATAGTTGCATTTGTGCATAAATTAATAATCTAAAATTAAAATGGTACCAACACAAAATTTTAAACAAAAAATTTTTTTTTATTGTTTAAAAGCTAAAATGAAGGTGTATAAAGAAAATCAAAGTATATTGTAATGGATATTTGCTGTATTATATGTGGTGTGACAGCTGCAATGGTATGTCTCTTTCATACTTGTACGTTTGACAGTAAAGCAGCGGAGTTGAGCATTGAGACTGCCTGTAATAGACAAATTCAATATTGGAATTGCTATTAAATTTTGTTATGAACATTAGTGCATAGTTGATGGTGTAAGTGAAATTTCTCCTCTTGAAGAGGCATTGACATTGTTTGTTATTTGATCTAAACAGTTGCTTCTTACAGAATGTCAAGAAATGCAAGGCAGACAAATGTAAACAAATTAGATTTATGTAAGTCAAAATTTTAATCAATTTTTAATTCCTTCAAATTGAGTTTGTTTTAATGTTGCCTGCCATTATGTAATCAATGGATTCACTCCTCAGCCATGAGCATAATATTAATCACTACAGCAAAAAGGGTAGTTTGATAGATATTATCTAATTTATTACTGTTTTGATGTAATCACCACAAGAGAGTTTACCTCCATAGTTCCATAGTATACATGTGTAAGGTAAACAACATGTAGCTAAAAATTGTAAAACTATGCAACATAATACTTTGAACAAAAATGTTTCAATATAATTATATAATATGGAGAAGGAGCACATAATGAATAAAATCATCAATTAACACACAATGCTTAATTGACCCCTCTAGATTTTTTGCTGCGAAGGCCAAGCGAGTGAACATAATACTTGTATATGGGTAAGGGGAAATATAAATTCCATGGTATTGATTGACTAATGTATTCAAAGAAACATAGGCTGCTTATCACAATAGTGGTTCCAACTACAGAAATTAGATGGTATTCACAGATGTTAATTTAGTTGTCTTTAGCTTCATGGGTAAAGAAAAAAATAACTGTGAGCCCTAAAAAGTTGTCACAAAGCTAAAACAGACAACATTGATATCTTGTCATGAGAACTAATAAAACAATTCATACAGCAGAGCATATCTCCTTTGTATTTCAAGACATTATTTTCTCATAGTATAGCTAATCTTTTTTTTTTACCTACATGTATCACTTTAGTATAAATTATAATATCTTGATATAGGTGCAGACTGATAATTTACGAAAATCACAATGTAGATTATAATGATTGCTGCAACTTATGTAAAAATTACCTAGCACCAGCCAGTGTATATTATACAGAACTAGTTTATTTACACTATTCCTCACAATAAAAACGCTTTACTTCTGAAATGTGTAGATCAAACACTGCTTAAGCTACCAGTAAGCTAGTTATGGTGCACCTTATAGCAAACCATAAGTGTCATTTAAAAAGTAACTCATAATTATAGTATTAGAGTTACAAATAAGCTTATGTTAGCATTTAGGTGTAGGATCACTAAATATCAATAGTTCAACATAAATACAACAGGACTATTACAATTTTCTCACCTCCAACTAAAACTTTAGAGGTAATGTATTTAGAAGTGTCATTTACGAAAACATTGTAATTACAAACATAAATTCCACTGCTCTTGTAGTTCACATTGTAAAGTATCAAATAATCTCCTGATGATCTATAGTTTTCAATAACACCATCTTTTTTACTCCAAGTCACAGATGTGTCAGTATAACACTTTATTATAACTGTATCTCCCAAATATGCTAATTGCTGATGAGGTTTTAATGTGCCAAGAATTCGATTCGCTTCTGAGCAACATGCATATATACATACATACATATATTATAATGTATGTGTGTGTGTGCCCCACTTTGAGTAGTGCCTCCATGTGGTTGGGGACAGGCAACATCTAGCAATAGGCGGCAAAACTACTCACTACCGTTGATTACCGTGAGGTGTAGACCAGATATCAACAGTAGAAGACTTGTCTTGGAGCTTGCAACGCAAGATAAGTGACATCACATTTTTGCACGAGTTTTGGTAATGTTTCTAGTTAACAATGTCTAGTAGAAGAAGCTTAATAGTAAGAAGTTGGAATGTGATGGACCTTTGTGGTGATGTGCATGCGTGTAGGAAGAGACCAGTAGGTGGGAGGTGTGAAGGAGTAGATAGAAAATTGGACTTGTTAGTGAAGGAATTGCAGAGGTATAGAGTGGCTATAGCTGGAGTGCAAGAGAGTAGATGGTTTGGTGAGGATGTGTGGCCAGCGGCTGAGGGATTACTTTTCTTCACTCTGGCAGACCTGTACCAAGCAGTGATGATGATGTTGCTGCTAGGAATGAAGGTGAGGGGATTCTGATGGATGCTAGGGCGGAGGCAAGGAGGTGAGGTCTGGAGGAGTGTTGGTTCTAGAATAGAAATGGCCAAATTAAAGTGAGTTCGTAGAGGACAGAGGGAGGAAGGCTGTGCCAGGGAGAAGTCTGATGTTTTTGTGTCTGTGATATGTGCATATGCACCAACTGCTGACAGTGATGAACACTTGGTTTCAGAAGAAGAGGCATCACTACGGGACTTGGATGCATCCAGCAAATAAGCTCAGACATATGATTGACTTGGTAATGATGATATCTAGCCAGAGATTGTATTGCATGGATGTGGAGATGCCACTTGCTGGACTGATTACAAACTGGTCAGAGCTTAGCTGAGGATTGATCTATTTAAGATTTAGTGCCACCAGAAAAGACCATTGCCCTTTTCAATCCATCTGCTCTCACCTACTGCTGTGAGGTATGAATACAGGGTTCAGCTTGAGAAGGAACCGCAGGGCAAGCCTTATGACAGGATGATGACACCTGAGGATAACAGGGCTGCGGTCAAGTCGTGTATTGTGTCAGCAGCAGAGAAAGTGGTTGGCAGAAGGAAGAGGAAGCTGCCGGAGTGGTTTGAAGATGCTGCTGATGAGCTGTTGCCTTTACTTGAGCTTATGAATGAGGTCCACACTAGGATGCTTGAAGATTCTACCTGAGGATTCTACCAGAATCACAGTGCAGTTTTAGGAAAGGAAGAAGGTATTGTGACATGGTTTTTGTGGCAAGCAGTTATTGGAGAAGTCAAGGGAGCATCATGAGTTCCTGTTCACTCACTTTGTGGACCTGAGGAAGGCAGAATAGCCAAATCTGCTAGAACTTTTGGCTGTCTGACGCGAGCAGTTTTCAGCAACTCACTACTCTCCATATCAGTCAAGAGAGCTGTATATCAGGCTGAAGTAATGTCAGTCCTGATGTATGGAGCAGAGACGTGGACCTTGAAAACTGATCATATACGGCACTTGACGGTATTCCACAACAGATGTGTTCAGACTATTCTTGGAGTCACTAGGTTCAAACAATGGCAGCAGGATAACTTCCCGAATGTTAGGTGAGAGGTTTGGCATGAGCTGATCTTTAGTGGATATGGTGATAGACAGGAGGTTGCAGTGGCTGGGTCATGTTGGAAGGATGGGAGATGACAGGTTGCCAAAGAGAGTGCTGTTTGGTGAATTGAGGAAGAAGAGGGCATGTCATGGACCCAAGAATAGATGGAGTGACCTGGTATTGAGTGACCTGAAGGAACTGAAGATGAAGGATGAGTGGTACCAGCTATGTCAGGCAGGACAGGAAGGAATGGAGTAAGAGATGACAGGAAGGTGTAGACGGTGTCACATCTAGCAGGAAGAGGAGATCCTGTGCAAATAAGCAACAACCGACTTTATTGTTTTTGTGTGCCCGCGGAGACCTTTCAGAAGGCAGGGTGATCTAACAAGACATAGACGTTTCTGTGAGAGCTAGACGTTGCCAGCCTAGTTACGCTCCACTATCACGGTTTATATTCTGTGGGCGGTTTCAAGGTTCAAGGTGTGTGTGTGTGCAGAAGAGAAGTTTAGTGAATGATAATGTGATGCAAATGTACAGGCAATACAATTACAGGACAACTGCATGTAACCTATGCTCTTCGTTTAAAAAATAATATCTAAATCATGTACATTAAATTGAATTTTTAGTATGAACCTAAATATAGTTGGGTCCTTCCCTGTCACTAGCACTGTATTCGCCACCAATGTGTGTATGTATAAAGATATACTTATTATTAAAAAAAAATCTTGTTGAATTAATAAATTCTGGTGTTCTTTTACAATTATTCTGGAAGCGTTATCCAAGAGTAAAAAATGGCCCTACTAATTTACTAAGTTGACCAGCAGTGAAGTAGTAGCAATTTCTATATAAGAATTACGAGCATTTTAGTATTAATTAGATAGGTTGAATAACTTTGATTTGACTGGCATGAATATTATTTAATATTTACCACTAAATGTTAGTACTAACAAAAATTTTTAGTACTAACATATTTATCCTCTCTAATACTCCTCTCTTCCTTCCAAACTATGAGTAGTCTGGCGTCGCCGACCCTTACCGACTTTACCTTATTAGATCACACATATTATCTCTGTAGAAAATTAGGAGATATAATAACATGAAATCTGCATAATGGGGATTTATATCTTGAATGGGGATTTATATCTTGAATGGGGATTTATATCTTGAATGGGGATTAATATATTCAATGGGGATTAATTTGTACACAGATTGGAGTGAGCAAAAGTTCCCGAAGGAAGGAAAGCAGTAAATGTCTCCCAATTGTACGTAGCAAACTAAGAAAGCTAAGACACCCTTTGATCATCTGATCTAATCAGCTGTTGTTATAGTACTATAAAACAATTTCTGAAGTAACTGGCTATGATAGTCAGTGTTGTAATTTGGACCGTAATTATATAACAACATGGTTTCTTATATTGTTTGAAACCGCGTTAATCTCAAAATTTACAAGTGGAAAGTAACACATTATAATTTCATGCTATAAAAATACCTTAAACATACCTACTACTTTTACTGTTTTCTTGGCATAAAAAACTTCACCCTCGATTGTCAGTCCCTCACATTCATATGTGCCATCATTTTCAATTTCAATATATGGTATAAATAACATAGAATTCCTAATTTTGACGTTTTCAGGAATGTGCCCATGTGAAAAGGTCCAATTTGCCTTGTTGGATTTACAAATCAATTTTACTGATATATCTACTAAAATACGATTTGGTATAGGATAAATTCCTTGGGGATCTATGAATAACAATTGCATATTATAAGGAAAATGACAAAGTATTATGACACTTCCATTATAGCCTTCAGTGCAACACATAATCACTGTAACTATAACAAGAATACTTTAATTATTATTTCAAAAGATATTCAAAAGATATTCATAAGATAATCATACAGAATGAGAACAGTAGGGTTATGCACTGATATATTGAATCTAATAGGGGATTTGCATGATGACATCACGTAACATCCTACCACGCCCACCGATGGTATCACTGCACACCGTGTCCCATTGAAAATGTATTAGTTTTGCTGTGTCCCATTGAAAATGTATTAGTTTTGCTGACCGCTTGGTCTATTTTTTGCTGTAGCACCAGCGCCAGGCTGCACAGAGCTTCCAAATTACAGGAATAGCTTTATTATGAAATTTACTAAGTGCTGATAGCAAAAGTTTAGGATTTTCAGCCCTGGCTATTGGAATTCCTAGGAGTGAAATTTGGTGATGGTTATCTAATCACCCTACTTCTTCTTGGAACTCACCTTGAAAACTGAGACTGGCTGATTTTTCTCAGAATTCTATAGCCTGGGGGTGGCCTGCTTCTTAGAAGCTGATTGTGGTGAAGATACTAATTTCTCTGGAGGGATTGGTGAGTCTTAAAAGAGAAGTTAGAAAAAGAGATTGCTTTGTTCCCTGAATGCTAAGATAACAGAAGAAAGAACCACATGGTGATCATTTCATAACTTTCCTAAGGATAAACTGATGAGAAAGAAATGATTAATTTCTAAAAAGATAGGATTTGTATCATCAGCTGTTTTGCTCCACAATGTGGAAGAACTCTTGAATATCTTTGTGGAGGATATTGTAACAAAAAGCATTGCTACAGGGGCGGCAGTGGAGAATTGGCAAGCCTACAATTAATATTGCCTCTTATTACTGATCAAGTTTACTTTATTTAGATTGAGTATGTTTTTATGTTTATTTTAATTATCTTTCTCCCCTTAGTTCAATATGTATTCATTTTCTTTGATTGTTTAGTTACAATTTAACCACAGTGTAAAACATGAAAGCAATAGTTCTGCAGGACATTAATGTCCGTGCATTAACTACCTAAAATAACTCACCTACTGTGGAGTTAAGTAATGCCATTAGCTAGCTACCTGTTGAAGATGTAAAAAAATGGTGAAGGGACATATAAATTCTAGTTAAAAACTAGCAAACAGAACATTATTACTGATACAGTCCATAGATATACAGCAGTCCCACACGCTTTGTGAGAAAGTGTATTACTGCGGGTGATAATGATGATGATCATGATAAAACACTATGAAGTGAATCAATTGGTGGACTAAGAGAAAATCCTGTTAATGCTAATTTAATGTCCAAACTTCTGATAGCTAGTAATGGAGTTAGCAAAATTGTGGTAAATATTTTTTCTTGTTTTTCGTTTATACCTTGATTCTCAAAGACAAATATCTGGATCTATATAATATATTCAATTTAGGAAGTATGTCTTAGACCTCTTTACTTTGTCACAAGTCACAGTATCGTGAGGCTGTTGTTTAGCTACATTACCATTTTGCTCACCTTTCTTTTAAGTTGCCAATATTTGCTAGCAAATACATACCTTTTATCTATCTCAACTTTACAACATGAAGCTGACTAAGAGCAAGATGTTCAACTATAGCTACTTGCTTTTATAAATGGTATTTCTGCCAGAGTCTGAGTCTGTCAGACAGGTGGTTGCATTTATGTCTCATGACTAGTTTATGGAGATGATAACTTCACCACAATCAGGTTACTTTTAAGAAAATCCACAGCACAATAGGCAGGCCACCACCAGGCTATAGAATTCTGAGAAAAATCAGCTGTCTCAGTTTTCTAGATGAGTAGGGTGGTTAGATAACAATCACCAAATTTCACTCCCAGGAATTCCAATAGCCAGGGCTGAAAATCCTAAACTTTTGCTATCAGCACTTAGTAAATTTCATAATAAAGCTATTCCTGTAATTTGGAAGCTCTGTGCAGCCTGGTGCTGTTGCTACAGCAAAAAAATAGACCAAGCGGTCAGCAAAACTAATACATTTTCAATGGGACACGGTGTGCAGTGATACCATCGGTGGGCTGGCAGGATGTTACGTGATGTCATCATGCAAATCCCCTATTATGTGAGCATAATTGGGCTATATTAAATATAACTGGTTTTCAATAATAAAGAGCATTAAAACCTGAGCTTTCCAATATTCAGTAATATATGAGAAACAAACAAAGAACTGAAACAAACTTTAAACTCTAGTTGCAGCCAGTAGATTTGTTAGTGTGCCTTAAATTAGCTCAGCACAGATTTAGATGTTTCTATATACAAAAAGAGCATGAAAGGGTCTGGTTTCATCCATTTTCATATTAGTTAGCTAATTAATTTTGCTCACAGTATAATTGAGTCAAAGAAAATGTAGGATCCTAACCTTTCATAATGTTCAGATTTGTTTTTCCCAAGAGAATATTGCATTATCATACTAATTTGTGTGGTATAAATAGATATTATCGCTTAAGCTATTACATTACATGTAATAATAGATTCTTCACTCACCATAAACTTTTAATACAGCTTTAGCCAAAATAAACTTATCAGATGAAACTGATTTTCCATAGCAAAAGTAGAAGCCACTATTGCTGTAATTTAAGTTTGATAAAATATATTTAGACTTATCACACAAAGGTTCATTTATTGGTTTTCCAAAAAACCATGAAACATTTTTTAGAAGACATACAAAACTTGCAGAGACTTTTATATTTTCATTTATCACAGAAGGTAATATCATTGTATCATCAGACTCTGCAGAAATAGTCACATCTTTAAATCACAAATGGTATTCTTGTATTTAACATTCTGTACAGTATTCACAACTACAATTTCATGACCTAATGAATAACGAATAATATATAGCTAACATATGGCTAACATAAAATGAGCATATAAATTATACTATACAAAAATAGTTAAACAAAATAAAACGAAGCATACCTGCTACATATACATTGGAGTAAGCTCTAAATTCTTTTCGGAATCTATTCATTCCTTTGCATTCATAGACACCACTATCTGAGGGATCCACTGGCGATATTCTAAAGATACTTTTGGAGCCCGATGTACCTTTTAATCGTTTACCTTTTTCATTAAACCATGTTACCTTGGTTACACTATAGCAAATTATTTCTACATGACTACCGACCAGTACTACTTGTTTTTTTGGGTAAACGGTACCATATTTATTACTGTTGACCACTACAGATATATTTTGGTAATAATATATACTTCATTGCAATATTTATCGTGGAAACATACCAACAAATAGTCCATAACAAAATAATGTGTTTATCTGACTCATGTAATAGTAACATTAAAAAGGAAGTATATATACAAGCATTAAAGATTGGGTAAACTTAAAAGAAAAAAAGAAAACAAAAATGGGACCGCTATACCGTAGCGTTAGCGCTGTAGTCTCGTTTAGCTGAACCCTTTACGGGTACGCAACGTGGAAAAGGGTCCTGTAAAATGTCGCAGAAGCTCCCACGGTCGGACCAGAGGTCAAATATTATTGACACTTTGACTATTTTCAGCCAAAGAAAATTGTCTACCTTCTTGAGGATTGCATATAGCAAAGGCAACTGTAATAGTTTCAAGAAGAGTAACCTACTAGCTACAGCTACCTAATTTTTTAGTTTTGTATATCATTTCTGATCTTTTAAGGCCTGTAGTTTCTCTTACAGTAGCCTGGTTTCTTAGTCCCACATAGTGTATTCAACTCTTGCATTTTCTTATACTCTCTATTATGTGACTAACTTAACAGTCTTTCCAGTCTTTGAGCTGAACTTTGCTACCTCAAAAACCACAGTTCACATTTTTTAAAGTTAGTTAACTAGGTTTACAAATTTCAGGTAATTTCATTATTAATTTTTGTAGTTTGCCTCTATTCCCAATGTACTAGAAGAAAGTATATTAAAGAACTAAATAATAGTTATTGCTGTGGCTAGCTAATTAATCATTACCTCTACTACAATTGTCTCTAGCAGTCATCTACAGTTGCCTGCCCTTTAAATGTAAGGTGGCAAACCCTGAGCACTAGCGCCAAGGGTCCAGGGGTCGGGACAGGTTGGTCCCACCCCTCTCTAGAGTTAATGGAAATAATATTTTAGCCACACCCCAAATATAACTTCTGTAATATCATCAACTGCGACACTGCTGAACCTGCGACGGAATTCTCCGAAAAGGCGTAGTTATAAAGTGTTTAGAATGATACTACTTTTCTCTGAATATCAACAGTGTTTTACGAATTATAGTTGTTGTTTTTTAAATACCGTATTTCCTCGATTACTCCGCGCCCTCGATTAGACCGCGCCCTCAAATACACCACGCATCGTTTGTCTTACTGAAAGTAATAGTGCACCCTCCAATAGACCGCGCAATGCACCCGCTTCAGGAACTACTTGAGCCGATTGTGGTTAAAACTGAAGGAACTTTTCTGTCGATATCAGCTCAAAAAGGCCAATGTAGCGTTTAAGTATAGGAGGTGTGTCCAAAAGGACGGCTCGTGGGGCGTGTGGGAGGTGGAGCATTTGAATCCAGTAGAAATGGCAGCGAAAAGAATACGTTTACCTGCACTCAAGGTCACTAAGAGACCAGCATTCTGAAAGAAAGCTCTGAAATACCTGGAACGCAGTATAGACTATGATTCAGTCCCCAATGAAAAAATTAAAGGAAATAGTCCTGAAATTCCTATGGAAGAAAGCATCCTTGTATCCACATCTTCCTCCTCAGCTTCTGAGCCTACTTGTTACCAACTGGAGTCCATGGGCAAGTATCAGAAAGTCTATTGAGGTTGCAGTAGTTGAAAAAGAAGTCCTGCCACCAGTGCCAAGTGGTTGCTACGATAAGATGCACATGATGTGGAACCAGAGCCTACTTTTGTGAAAAATGTTTTTTGAATTTCCACAATGGTATCAACATCTTTCATGCTGCAGAGATTTGGAAGGTATTTTTGTATTACTTTTTGCAATTTATTCACAACACATCCATCTAGTGAATACCGTACCTATTGGTTTTGATTGCCATATAACTATCACTGACTATTCTAAGCTTGCCAATCAATAGTTGTAGTATTCAAGGCCGAGTACCTTTCTATTAGCTAGTGTAGCTACCAAAGTGAAATTGTGAATTGTTACTAAAGATGATGGCTCTGTGGTGTTCTATAGATGGGACACTCAATGCCAGTTAAGTCAATCAAGGTTTTTCTTATCTAGCTTGGAGGGTCCAGGTGGTTATATGAGTAACACTTTAATTAGCCAGCTCATAGTTAGTCTGGCGTCGCCGACCCTTACCTTCCCTTGATTAATGGGCGGGGGGGGGGGGGGGGGGGGGAGGAAAGGGTCTGGTGTCTCTAGCATCAACGACTTGTGCGTGGCACTTTTGAATGACATCATAGAAATGTGCTTGCGCGAACATTAAAATAATACGGTCGATTGTGTCCGTTACACCAGGTACGCAAATTCAGAAATATGCGAAGTTTACAAACGCCATAGGAATGCAATTAACTCAAATACAGCAATTTGATTGGTCACGCAACTATAGTGGCATGCACAAGTCATTGATACTAGAGACACCAGACCCTTTCCTTCCCCACGCCCATTAATCAAAGGAAGGTAAGGGTCGGCGACGCCAGACTACTCATAGTTTGGGAGGAAGAGAGGAGTATTTATTTTAGAGGGAAAAATATATTATAATTTAATATAGCACTTCTATTACAGTGGTGTTTCAAATCCTGGCATATTCAGTACCTGTCTTGGAACTCACACTTGATCTTGCTCCCAATAGTGAAACTATTACATTTTTCAGCTACTTTGCTGGTGATCTGGGTTTTTTTTTTTTCTTTCTTTTTTTCACTCTTACATACCTAATAAAACAACAACAACATTATTCGACCCTAATTCTCTCAAATATTATGCAGAGAGAGCAATGGCTAGTAGGAAGAATATTTTTGTTGCATGTCTACTCTACATTGTGTTATTTTTAAGGCAAAGCTAATGACAATGACCAAAATTTATATAGAAAAAGGGCATACTAATTTACTAATTTCAGAAATACCAGACTTGACATTTCGGGTTTGTGCTGAAGTCCTCAATAGAATACTTAAGAGTCAGTTTGTTAAATTTTAGTGATTAATAGAGGGTGTTCTCAATTATTTCACTAATCCGAACTTGTATTAATCTGTACTAATTTGGTCTACCCTCAGAATGACGCTATTTGAATTATCGAGGGTCTGTGTATGTAACATGTATTTATCCAGCATCTATGGCTGGCTATTGATCAGGACATTTTCTTGACTTGTCATTATTAGCCATCACAGGACTGAGAGATGGAGAGAATGAAAAATGTGAAGCTTGACAAATGTTATCTTGCCCTTTGTTTGTGTCATTAAATGCAGACCAATCACTTTGAGCCATTTCAGAGAACTGAGGATTTGTGTATGGATATTCGTCCATTGCATAAATGCACTACAAAACGTGCCAATTCAATTCAAGTGGTAGATAAATATGGTACATTACTTTACAAGTATTTTGGTCGAAAATTTCAGTACACTTTTTTTTGTATAGGTTTGGAACATAGATTGCAGTTTGCAATGTGCAGTTGTGAACCTGTAGCGGTGACTATGTCAAGAGCTGAATTTGGCCAGCTAGTCCTACTAATCGTCGATTTGGATTCACATTTGGACTCCTTGATTGGGCAGAGGCATTACTATTAGAAGCCCAGGTGTCTTTTGAAGATTTTTGCAATACTTTAAAATTTAGATGTCCATTTCGTAATCTGAAGGTACGATTATTGTTAAATACCAATCCTAAACTTTCATGATTATTTTATGTGATTATTATTGCTGCAGTTTTTCTAGGGAAGAAATATTTAATCCACTCTTATTAATGCTTTTGAAGAGTACAGGTACGCTTGTGTTATGCAATCTTAATATTTATTAATGCTGACATAATGTATTAGATTTCTGAAGCATAAACTAAGACATTTGGACTTTATTGGTGAAGGCCTTGATTCAGGAAATGTTTGTCCAGCTTGTCCAAAGGTATAACCGAATGATGTGTATGCTTCATAAATTCAACACATACACATACATATATATATAGTCTGAAGGTACAGTGGTATATGCCATGGATGCTGTCTTTGGTTTACCTCGGAAGAAGTCTGCTGGAATCAGCCATTGTGGACCACTTCATGAACAGCTATTTTTCCAGGAGCAATCAGTAGTTGATAATTTTGTCTTGCACAACGATTCTAAGAAGTCAACAAATGACGTGAGAATCATAGTGTAAAAAGGAGATTTTTTTATCATGTGTATTGTAGTGTTGCAGCAACTTCCTTGCTGGAAATGCTTCGCGAAGTGCAAGTTGATACAAGGCACTAGATGAGACTGCAGTTTTTGGCTACTGTTGCCGCCATGAATTTCCTGGAGAATTTATTAATTTAAAGCATGGTGAAAGGTAAGACATGTAAACACGTCATGTTTATTTGATTATTTATTTTGGAACATACTAGATTGGTATACAGTGTCTGGACATTGGAAAGAATCCTTGAAAAAACTATGTCCAACTCGAAGTTGAAAGTCTTTGTCATGTATGATATAGCCTGCAGTTTGTCCCGTCATCTACAGGTATGTATGTAATACATGCAGTATACACTTGAGGAACAAGTAGTAGCACACTTGTAGATTATGTGTCAGTGTGTGTGCTTGTGGTTCTATGTATGTACCCAGAGCTGCATTTAGAGGGGGGGGGGGGGGGGGAAGGGGGATGTTCGCCCCCTAGAAATGATTCCACCCCTGACACACACATAGCAATGATGTTAATAGACCAACATATTGTTACCCATCATAGTGTAGAACATAGCGCCTTTAGTTTTTGTATTGAGTTACAGGGCTCTGATTCTGGTAGGGCCTCCGAAGTGATCCACTATATGTAATGGCCTCGGTGGAGAGCCACTATATGTGACCGTCTACAGGAAAATCGGGTACAACGCGGCCCCGACGAAAACATTTTTTTTGCACTTACACACTCCTCGGCAAGCAGATATTAAGCTCTCCAAGTTTTATCGCCATAGCTTTAGCCATTTCCGCTATATATCACCTAACCGTTCCCTTCGTTAGGCTTATTTAATACAATTTTAAGAACTAAATCGATCTTTTTGCTACGTCTACGCATGCCGCGTGGTGCCCGATTTTCCCATAGACGGTCACATATGTAGTAGCCTGCCTCTGAGGGCATGACTGCTGCTTGGAAACGGTTAGCGGTTGCTATGTTTTAAATCAGTTAGGCACTTCGACTGTCCGGGGTTCGCCGTCAGCAACCCGAACAACAATAAGAAGAAGCAGAAGAGATCAAGAAGGTCACGCCCACCGGTCACGCCCTCATCCTCTGCATGAACTCATTAGAACATTAATCATTAATCTTTCTGTCCTACTTTGTCATCCCTTTCCAATCCCCCCTAAAACATTGAATTCACCCTTTACCAACTTCCTGTTTCAAAAACCATTGATCATTTTGTGTTGTCACCCCCTATATAAGATCTGTAGTTGTATGAATTATCTAATATCAAATTTTGTCTAAGTTCATTGCTGACTGTGCGTGGCTCACCCACGCCTATCTCCGGCCAGACCTGCAACGACGGCAAGGTATCCGTCTCGCTGAGCCCGAGGTAGTTGCGCACGACTTGCACTGACGTGACGAGTTGAGATTCCTGGTCCTTCGACCCTTTACCACGCTCGTGGATTTACGACCCACGTTCAATGGACCTTCGAGCCGGATTCGCCGACGACAATGATCATAACGACGGCTCCGCCTTCTTCCTCCTGACGACTTCTTCCTAGAAAAGCTCACCTCCAATATTCTCTCCTCGTCATCGCCCTCCAGATTTCGAGCTCCTCACACCACAGTTCAATTTCTTAAACTTCCTCGAAAGCTAAGCGAAGTTCTAGCTTGTTTGTGCTTTGAGCTTAGATATCACCTTACCAGATTTCACCTTTACAAAGCATGGCTGAGGAGATCCATTCCATTCAAGTACGAACAGATATCAACCTGGTCAAGTCTAAAAGATCTACCCGACGTGGACAGATGACAAGACTTCAGCGCCGTCTCCAAGCCTTTGAAAGTGAACCCCTCCGTGATCTGAAGCTTACTTCTGTACGACAAGTCTATCAGTCTGCCGTCGATACATCCAGAATCCATGATGCCCTCCAGTCCAGATATGATGATTTGTTCTCTGAATATGCAGGAGGAGATGAAGACAAGATTGCAGCAGAAACCTCTAAAGATCAGGACATCCAAGCCAGCCACTCTGAAATTATAGATAAAGCTGTCGAGTGGGTGGAAAGACTCTCCTTGAAAAGGGAACGAGTCTCAGTGATTCTCTCAATTCCATCCTAGAACTCACACTCATCTCCACTCCTGCGCTTCTCTCTGAAATTAACAATTTAAAATCCAAAGTCTCCGAATATCAAACTTCCACCATTCAACTCTCTATATACCAGCATGATTGAGAGACAGTCCCATCTTTCTGATACTGAGCGTTGCTGCCTACTCCTAGAGTCCATGGCAACTGATGAGGCGAAAGACATAGTCACTCATCATTACGAAGGAGACGAAAGCTACAATGCCGCTATGGCAGCTCTGGCCAAACACTATGGTCAACCTCAACAGATCTATCCATTGCACATACGTGCATTGCTAACTCCTGAAAAATACACGTACACCCGAACCAGTCTCCAAAACCTCTTTAACACCTTCACTTCACATCGCCGTGCCATGCAACGACTAAACGGATGGACTGCTGACCACATCATGGCTGCCGTTCTTCTGGATCGTTTGGACTAAAGGCTGAAAGCTGAGTGGACCAGACATGATGCAACACGAGAAAGGTCTGACATGCCTAAACTTGATGAACTCCTAGCCCTTTTTGAAAGCCATGAACAGGTTATGGATGTTGGATTACCAGACAAGATTGACTCAACCAAATCAACACCAAAATCGAACTTCAAACCTGCTCCTTCCTCACATAAAGCTAAAACTGTCTCATTAAAGGTCAATGCAGCACCTTCCTGCTCCGTTTGCTCCAGTACGGAAAATGTTTCAATGGCTCTGTGGTGATGCCCTCCGCTGGAGTGGAGAAGAAAGAAGAGGAAGATTCAAAGATAGAGACTGGCTAGAGAAGAAGAAAGAAAGAGACGAAGTGTGTGAATATCATCAGTGTTTATTATAGTGTATTGTTTGTATGTCATATAGTTAGATTTTCTGAACTTGTTTACGTCATTATTGTGGTTACTTTTCTAATCATTATAGACAGGAAGCAAGTCCGTGCATGCGTATCGGACTTGCATATATACTGTGTGTGCGTGTATTTCGTGTTACTCTTTTACTCGGTAGTCGTTAGCTTAATAACTAATTATTATAATCTCTCTGAGCCAACCGGGAGGGTACGGGATTAGCTCCAGTAGTTAGCCCTGGCTTGCTAAAGTTGACCTCCGGAGACGAGTGGAGTCTGGTGGCAGTGTACCAAACAGGGATCTACCTTGCCGTGTGATCTTCATTCTCGCGGCCGGTATCGAACTCGCCCACAATTGGCGGCAGCGGTGCTTCGGATTTGCTGTAGAAGGCATCATCACGAAGTTATCATCGAGTCTCCGCGACATCGAAAAGGCTACAAACTGTTTTATGTTCTGTGATTTTAGTTTTCCTTTTATTGCCCACTACACGTGGCGTGTGTCTATATTTTTTTGTCTTTTTCTGTTTTCTTGTAGGCTTCTGAAGTCTTCTGTGTCTGGGACCTGTGTGGATGACTGCGAGGGCACACTTGGACAGAGCCTGCAAGAAGAAAGTCGAGCATAGTGCAATAGTGGAAGAGTCGGAGGACGGTGTGTCTGACTCTGCTTCTAGTAACTGTGGTGAGAGTGCTGGAAGTAGTCGTTGTGTAGGAAGTGTCGTAGGAAATTTGACTTTTGAGTGTACCAGTGAGTTTGGCGTGGAGAGTAGTGTGATAGTGGTGGATAGAATGAGTAGTGTTGAGGAACAAGAAGTACAGGGATATGACTCTAGAGACAGTGAAGAGATAATAGGTACTGAACGGTCTGAAAGTAGAAGAATAATGGAGTCTAGTGTGAGTGATAGGGTGGAAAGGGCACCTTCACCTGTAAGTTCAGATTTGGTTGGTGGTAGTGGTGACCCAAGTGCGAATGAATTTATGAGGATGTTCCAGAGTATGATGGCTGGCCTAATGAAGGCTAGTGACAGCAGGGGGTCGGACACATTGTTAGATAAGGGTAAGATGGTAGACAGTATCCCCAATCATAAGGATGGCACAGAGATCTCCAAATTTATTAGAGGAATGGAGGCAGACCTGAGGGACATAGGTGTGAGCCGTGCCCAATACAAGATAATCTTGCTGTCTAAACTCACCCCTAAAGTGAGGGAACACGTTGTAGATTTGGTTGACGAGGAAGGATGCACATATGACAGTTTGAAGAGGAAGCTGTTGGAGAAGGTGGGGCTAAGCAGAAGGGATCTTGAGATCAAACTGTTTAATGATCTTGAGGAAGACACGAAGAGCATGGATAGGGTGGCTAGGTATAAGCATGTAAAGGCACTGGTTGATAGGGTGTGCATGATGGTGAAAGACAAAGAGGAATTAGCTCTCTTCATGGCTAAACGGCTGTTCAGGGTGGGTCTTCCCCTAACAGAGCAGGGACTGATTGATGGTCGCAAGATAACTTGTTTTTATGACCTTAGTGAGGTGGCTACGACATTGAAGTCTACTAATGCCCGTACAAAAAACCAACTAAGGGCAGTGAAAAGAGAGAGTGGTAATGCTCCTAAGTGTTTCCGGTGTCACGGTTGTGGCCACAAATTTTATGAGTGTAGGGTCAGAATGGATGACAGATCCTCTCGTGTAGTTTGTTTTACATGTAATCAGTCAGGACACAAGTCCCCAGAGTGCCCTACCAAAGGAGATAAGAACACCCAGAACTCTAATAGCAAGAGCAGCGACAGTACCCAGAAGAACCTAGGAATCAGGTCCGGTTCTAAACCCAAACATAATAATTGGCTGGCTGTTGGTACTGATTTTCCCTTGGTCGAAGGGAAAGTTAATGGTCTCAAGTGTACGATAGCTCCAGACACAGGGGCAGAGATTACAGTGGTTCCTGGCAATTTGGTATACGAAAGCCAGTTGCTCCCAGGAACAGTAGAAGTCAGAGGTGCTACTGGTGTCCCAGTTCATCTCTGTATGGCTGAAGTAGAGTTTGAAATTGAGGGTGAATCTTTTGCGAGGAAGGTTGCTGTTGCCCATGCGGGCATGTTGTGTGATAAAGTTCTGTTCTCCGTGCCCATGGATGGTTCTATGGCTCGGAAACTATTGGTGGATGCAGTTAGGGCTTCTGATGATATGGAGGCCAAGGTCGTTGGGTCTGAGGATGTTTCAGAGGACTAAACACCAGCAGAGTTGAATGTAGTGACCAGAGCTGGGGGGTGGCAGGAGTCTTTAGCAGCTGAAGTAGAGAGAGTGAAGGAGCAAGATACAGTGTCTCCTGTACCTTTGTTAGAACCTTTAGTGGTTGACTCTGAGGTTGCTGTTGAATCTGAAGCTGTTGCTTCAGTATGTGATGCAGGTTCTGCAGGTGATTTGGCTGACATAAATGAAGAAGTAGCTGTGAATGATGGGAGTGTGCAGGTAGACAGTGCAGAGGCTTGCGAGAATGTGATCTTAGGATGTCCAAGCTTGGTGGATGTGGCTGATGTTAGTAAGTTGAGAGAGGAAGTTAAAGAAAATGACACGTTGAAACATTGTAGAGAATTGGGTAGTTTGAAGAAGAATGGGTATATTTGGAAGAATGAGCTGCTATTTCAAGAGATGGAAGAGGATACAGGGAATTTGCTGAGTAGGTTGGTTCTGCCAGTTGGTAGGCGGAAAAGAGTAGTATCTTTAGCTCATGACTTCACTGTTCATGTTGGAGTTCGTAGAACTAAACAACTTCTGAACTCCAGGTTTACTTGGCCTGGGATGGGAAAGGATGTATTAGAATTTGTGCAGTCTTGTGATGCTTGCCTGCGTTTGAATAAAACCGGCAACAGGCAAGTACACATGGTAGAACGACCCATAGTAACGGAACCTTTTGAGTCCGTGGCGGTGGACATTGTTGGTCCACTGCTAGGGCTCGGTAAATTATTCCCCAAATTTTCCCTATAATGCTATTCTCTAATTCTCACTCATGCCACCCATAATGCTTTTCATTTTGCCTGTAATGCTCACAATTTTGCTCATAATGCTCACGATTAATAAAATAAAAAATCAAGAAAACAAACAAAAGGTTCATCAGAATCATTACTTCCTATAGTTATACTGCAGCATAATTGATGCTTCAATAGTCTCTTCTAGCGAGGAAGTTTGCTGTTCACCAAAACTATTTGATAAAAGTGAAAAAACACGCTCAGCAGCTGCAGAGGATGGCTGAACCAGTAATACTAGTTTGCATGCAGCTGACCAATGGGGGAGCTCATTAGAGTGCTTCTTCCACCACTCTAACTTGTCTATGGTTGGTGACACACCATCTGCTTTTGCCATGTAGATAGGAAGCTCTACTTTCAAATCTTCCAACTTATTATTGAGGAAAGGAAAGGCCTTCAACTGGTCAATGTCAGCAGAGCTTGGACAAAGTTCAGACACCTTGGCTGGATCAAAATATCTGGCATATTTGAAGGCTGTAACAATTGGCTTTAGATCACCTTCAAATTTTTGCTTGAAATAAACAATAGCAGGCTCGATACACTCAGTAGCATAATTTATTAATTGCTGCTTCTGTGTTGGTCTGTTTGAAGACAATTTATTGGCAACAGCTGTAGCATTAGGGCAATTCTGGGCAGAAATAGTAGCCTGAAGTTTAACAATTTCTTCATAGGCACTAAAAGCCAGTGACCCATCTCCCTCCAATCTATAGGTGGCTTTGACAAATGGCTCACCAAAATCAACGGTAATTGCAAGTTCCATCTGCAGCTTCCGACTCTTAGGAGGGTCATTGAGAATGTCAACAATTTTTTTAGAGGAAGGGGGAAGATCATTATTCTCAACAAAAGGAAGCACATCAGCAAAGGTGACAAGCATATGTTTCATCACCTCCCATTTAGACCACCATCTGGTACTAGAGTAAGCAGGAACAGGCAAACCAGTAGCTTCCCTCCAAGCCAATTTTGCTTTTGGACTCCGTGTAAACAGGCCCACCAAAACTTTTATAAATTCATCTAGCACATTTGCATTTATCTTCTCCCCAACATGATCAAGAGTGTGTGAGAAACATCCCACATCTAGAAGACATGGATAAACAATTTTTAGAGTTTGAATTGCTACATTGTTGACTGAAGCACGATCACGCATTGCTGCTACTAGCTGATTTGAAGAAACACTAAGCTCATTAGATAGGCACATGATTAATTGCCTGGCCACTTCTTCACCTGTAAGGCTCTTAGCTAATAGCATCAGTCTGACAACACGTTGTTGTATTTGCCAGTCAGCATCAATAAAACGAAGTACAATAACCATGGCTTCACACACATGTGTGGTACCATCAAAAATTACACCAATATTATTTCCTTTTATGTCTTCTGTGATACTAGCAAACTCCTGTTCACGAATAAAAGGGATAAGCTGAGATAAGTTACTACTATGAGAAAGCCTAAAAGCACTTTCTTCAAACACCTCTCTAAAGCAGTCTACCTTGGCCAGTGGTACGCCAGCTTTCAAGAAAGATTTAACTACTTTAACACGAAAAACTCTCACTTCATCAGAAAGACCTTCTCCAATGGGGTGTTTGTTCTTATCATACTTCCGTAGCATATCAGCTATTGTTTTATCTTGAGCTTTCCTAGAAACTAAAAGCTTTTTGCTACTACCATGTTTAGCTGATCTAATATGCTGTTGCAAAACACTCTTCTTAACAGACACAGGCTCTCTACAAGCCTGACAAAATAACTTTCTTGATACCACAGATAAGTGCTCATTAGGAAATTCTTTAACTCTGGTGGAAGGAGGAATAGAGGGCTCAACAGCAACGGAACCCTTACCAGACCGTAAGCCTTTAGGTGGATTAGACTTCAATTTTCTTTTTCGGGACAAATCGGATGAAGCAGGACACTTCAGCCTGCTCAAAAGATTGGGAACATCAACAGTTTCACTACTGCTAGGGCCAGAGCTGCTGAGACTGATATCAGTAATTTCTTCTCTCATAAGATTAGGAACATCAACCTCACAACTGCTAGGCTCAGGGCTGTTACAAACATCAGGAATTTCAGTCTCTGTATCCATTAGACACTCAGCCATTTTCTAAGCTGGCTAGTAGCTAGTACAGCTAAGCTAAGCTTGCAGCTGCAAGTTACAGCTGCAAGCTAAGCTTAGATGTGTTTGCTGATAATAACACACATGCTTACATACAAATTTTTTATTATTATGTACAACTCAGGAATTCATTCCCAAAATGCTCCAAATTTGACCTATAATGCCAGCATTATTCTTAATGCTTCACTGTACCTAAAATGCTCAAAAAAATGCTAGCATAATTTACCGAGCCCTATCCACTGCCCAAGCGTAAAGGTGGTGTTAAGTTTATCCTTACTTTCATTTGTCTGGCTACTAGGTGGCCCGAGGCAGTCCCAATGAAATCGGGGTCGTCTTCTGAAGTGGCTGATGGGCTGATCTCTATTTTCACCTGTACTGGTTTCCCACTTAAGATACTGTCTGATCGTGGTAGTGTGTTTTTGGGTAAGGTCACTAAACGACTCTATGAGATCTTGGGAGTGGATACTATCCACACATCCCCTTATAGGCCGCAGAGAAATGGGATAGTAGAAAGACTACATGGGACGTTAAAGCCCATGCTTGCAAAGGCTGTAGATAATGGAGTCGATTGGGCGACTTTCCTGCCGATGGCTTTGTTTGCCATCCGACAGGTGGCAAATCGTGATACTGGGTTCTCGCCACATGAACTAGTGTTTGGGAGGAAGATGCGGGGTCCTCTGGACATATTGTATGCCGGTTGGGTTGAGGATGTGTATAAAGAGTGGGATGTCAGTTCTTGGGTCGACAAATTGCAGGAGAGGTTAAAGCTGTTGTGCGACTTGTCGGCTGCTAATGGGAGCATTGCTAGTAAGAACAGAGCAGATTGTTTCAATAAAAATAAGTCACGAAGAGAGTTGAACGTGGTGGGTAGTAAAGTCCTATTGAGAGTTCCGGGTTTGCATGGTGCACTAGAGGCCTCATGGGAAGGGCCTTATGTCGTGTCTGAAAAGATGTCTAGAGTAAATTACAAAGTCAAAAGGAGTGATGGACAAGCTGAGACGATAGTGCACATCAATAATACTAAGAAGTATGTTAGAAGACCTGTCAATGTGAATGCTGTGTGTGTGATAGCAGAAGAGAACAGTGAAATGACTGCAATGTGGGAAGGAAAGAGTGTGCTCAGTGATGAGCTGTGTGAAGGATACTCGGAAGGGGAGCTGCAAAGAGTGCTAGGGGGCTTGAATGGGTTCTTCTCTGACTGTCCAGGCCTGTGTTCTGTGGGAAAGTGTACGATTGAAGTCAGCGAGGGTAGTGATGTTGTGAACTTACCTCCTAGGCAAATTCCACTGTATATTAGAAAGGCTGTTGAGGAAGAAATTAATAATTTGCTGAGGTCTGGTATTATTGTAGAAAGCAATTCGGAGTGGTCTAGTCCTGTGGTGCCTGTTAGAAAGAAAGATGGTAGTATACGTCTTTGTGTTGAATACTGGGAGTTAAACCGAATTACTCCACTGAGACGGTTTTGGTTGCCATCTCTTCAGGAAATTTTAGACAGGGTTGGGGTCAGTGCGGTTTTGTCTAAGCTAGATTTGACCTCTGGCTTTCACCAGATCCGTATGGATGAAGGGAGCCAAGAGTTGACCTCTTTCTGTTGCCCTGCAGGGAGATACATGTTTGTGCGTATGCCCTTCGGGCTGAAAAATGCGCCAGCCATTTTCCAGTCTTATTCTGGAGAATGTGCTGCGTCCTGTTTCTGATGTATGTTCCAATTACATCGATGATGTCATAGTGTTTAGTAGGAGCTGGGAAGAGCATCTGAAGGATTTGGTGAGGGTGATTCAGTGTTTGGGAAAGGCTGGATTGGTGGTGAAGCGGAAGAAGTGTGAGTTTGGGCGTAAGTTTATGTCGTATCTTGGACATCAGGTTGGGTGTGGGAAGGTTGCAGTGCCAGAGGCTAGGGTGAAGGCAATGGCAGAGTATGGGCGTCCTGTAACCAAGAAGCAGCTGAGGTCTTTCCTAGGGTCGGTTGGGTATTATAGGTCGTTTGTTGATGGCTTCTCTAAGCTTTAATCAGTTCTGACTCCGGCCACGTCCCTCGTGTCACCACACAGGATCCACTGGACCGAGGGGATGGACGAGGCCTTCAGGAAATTAAGAGTAAGTTTATGTTCACGTGTTGTTTTACATGTGCCTGTGTGTTCTGATTCTTTTGTTTTGTACACGGACGCTTCTGGTGTGTGGCATTGGTGCGTGTCTTCACGTGTTACGTGATAATGTGGATCTGCCAGTGGCTTTCTATAGCCGACAACTGCGTGGTGCCGAGGCTACCTATACAGTCACCGAACTGGAATCCCTTGCCATAGTTGCAGCAATTTTGCATTTTGAATTTTATTTGTATGGTGCTCCTGTGGTCATTTACACTGATCACAGAGAGTGTACCTCTCTTCTGTCCATTACCCACCTGAACAGGCGATTGATGAGGCTTGCCCTGAAAATTATGGATCGTGATGTCGACATTCGGTACCGCCCTGGCCGTGACAATGCTAACGCAGATGGGTTGAGTCGCCAGGATTGGGACGACGATGGAGCGGAGTGTGTCTCTTGTGTTTCTCAGACTTGCCAGAGAGGCAAAATTTTAGCCGGGGGGCCTGTGGTGCCACCCTCCGCTGGAGTGGAGAAGAAAGAAGAGGAAGATTCAAAGATAGTGACTGGCTAGAGAAGAAGAAAGAAAGAGACTAAGTGTGTGAATATCATCAGTGTTTATTATTATTATTATAGTGTATTGTTTGTATGTCATATAGTTAGATTTTCTGAACTTGTTTTACGTCATTATTGTGGTTATTTTTCTAATCATTATAGACAGGAAGCAAGTCCGCGCATGCGTATCGGACTGGCATATATACTGTGTGTGCGTGTATTTCGTGTTACTCTTTTACTCGGTAGTCGTTAGCTTAATAACTAATTATTATAATCTCTCTGAGCCAACCAGGAGGGTACAGGATTAGCTCCAGTAGTTAGCCCTGGCTTGCTAAAGTTGACCTCCGGAGACGAGTGGAGTCTCTTCATTCCCGCGGCCGGTATCGAACTCCCCCACAGGCTCGTTGTCCTGTTTTCTTGTCTTATGATGCCATCAAGCGCGGTCAAGTAGTACGAGATCGCAAGCACTGCTCAAACTGCCTGAGCCACTCCCACACTGCCTCCAATTGTCAATCTGCATTCAACTGCCGCAAATGCAATAAACGCCATCATACCTTTCTTCACCGAGAGGTGGCTCCAACACGCTCATCCACTCCAGTCGTCATTCCAGCATCTCCTCCAGCAGCTCCTACAGCAGCCACCACCACTGAAGTCTCCATCTAGTGTTGCTTCTTCAATCATACCTGCCACACTTGGCCCTTCAGAAATCGTTGATACCCCATCAATTCTACTGATGACTCTAAAGACAGCGATTATTGATGTGGTTGAGGGATCTCGTATTCGTAAGGCACGAGCAACACTTGATTCAGGATCCTCAATCTCGCTAATCACTGAAGAGCTGGCATCGAGTTTGAAGCTGAAGAGAACTTACTATCCGATAACCATTCTTGGGCTAACTGAAAAAACAACTACTTCCAAGAACTATGTCTCTGTAAGACTGCAGTCTTCTTCCAATCCTAATTCTTCTATCAAAATAACCTGCAGTCTAGTTCCGAAGATAACAACATCGACACCTCCCCTCAGTCCAATTGCTATTCTCACTGATCCTCTTCTTCAAGATAAAGCTCCTGTGGCTGATCCATCTCTTGGTGGTAAAGTTGACATACTTCTTGGTGCTCATCACACAGATCTCTCCAAAGCCATGGCCACAAAAAGATTTCACCAGAATGAACGAACCCTTAAAAAGAAAGGAATCTATGATCGCTTCAAGACAGTACTCTCAGAGTACCTGGAGCTGGATCATGCAGAACCAGTTCCAGATTCCGAACTTCAGCACCCTCAAAATCCTACCTACTATCTTCCCGTGCAAGGGGTTGTTCGTGAGTCTTCTACAACAACGAAGTTAAGAACTGTCTTTGACGCTTCTGCCAGGACTTCCAATGGCACATCTCTAAATGACACACTCCTAACTGGACCTACAATGTATCCTTTACTATCAGATGTTCTCATCCGGTTCCGCAACCATGCTATTGGATTCTCAGCAGATATTGGAAAGAGGTTCAGGGAAATTGTGTTGCACCCTGAAGAGCGGGATCTCCACCGATTCCTTAGGCGAGATGAAGCTGATAGAATCCAGATCTGCAGAATGAAGCGCCTTACATTTGGCGTTAGATCATCTCCCTTCCTTGCAACACAAACCATCCGGCATCTTGCTGAAACACATCGCGAGTCTCATCCTAATGCTAGTCAATCTATTCTACAAGACTTCTATGTAGATGATTTTCTATCAGGATCCTCTACAATAGACAAAGCCGATGCCCTGCGTGTCGAGCTCTGTTCACTTCTCCAATCAGCGGGCATGACACTACGGAAATGGAGGACGAATTCCACATCATTCCGAGATACCATCCATCAAGACTTGATCGAAACTGCTGACCTCTTGCATCTTCCAAAGCTTTGGGAATGCATTGGGATGTTTAACACGATACCCTCCATGTTGCAACACCAGAAGCTGAAGATTCCCCTATCACTAAACGACTTGTTGCTTCACGTGCAGCGAAGATATACGACATCATTGGTCTCTTTACACCTGCCACAATAACAGCCAAAATTATCCTTCAAGAGGCGTGGAAATGTCAAACATCATGGGACGAACCACTGCCTGAATCCCTAGCTGAGCGATGGAAACAGTGGACAGCAGAACTGTCATACATATCAAATCGTCCAGTACCAAGATGCTTGCTCACCAACAAGGACTCCATAACCTTCATATCACTGCATGGTTTTGCAGATGCATCTCAGTCAGCCTATGGAGCAGTCATCTACTTGCGAGTTGTACATCGTGATACGTCTGTCTCTACTGCTCTCGTACTCTCCAGGGCACGTGTCACTCCAATCAAAACAACAACAATTCCTTGATTAGAACTCAGCGCTTCCCTTCTTCTTGCACAAGCAATTTGTTATGTTGCTAACCTTTTAAAATGTCCATCTTCTCAACTCTTTCTTTGGTCTGACTCCCAAATAGTGCTCTGTTGGCTCAAGAAATCACCTTCATCAATGAACACCTTCGTTTCCAACCGAGTCTCTATCATTCAGAAGACTGTTCCGGATTCGACTTGGCGTTATGTACCCTCCAAGGACAACCCAGCTGACCTACCTTCTCGTGGCGTCCGACCCTCAACTCTTCCACACACCGACCTTTGGTGGAATGGTCCACCTTGGCTCCAATCTTCTCCCTCAGAATGGCCAAGTCAACCACAGCTAACACCTAAGTCTCTTCCTGAACTCCGAGCACAAGTTCTTCTAATTCCTTCTACACGTCCCGTCAAGTTTTGGGATCGCTACTCGTCGTTCACCTATCTCGTTCGTGTCGTCGCATGGATACAACGCTTCTTCCATAATGTTAAACATTCACGTTCCGAACGGATCTCGGAAGCTGTGCTCAGCTCAGTGGAAACACTCTCATCCAAGCTCCAATTATTCCGTCTTTCACAGCGTGAAGTCTACCCAGAAGTCTTTGATGCTCTGGTTGTGGGAAAAAAGCTACCCAAGTCACATTCCCTCTCAGCGTATGATGTTTCCTTGGATGCTAATTGTCTTCTCAGAGTCAGTGGCCGAGTACGCCAGCGAGAGAACAAGCATCAACCACAATCTCTAATCCCCCTTTCCCTTAAATCTTATCTTACCTGTCTCTTCATTACTTCCTTCCATTCTATTAACTCTCATCCTGGTGTTTCTTCCATGTTGTGTCTACTTGCAGGTGAATTCCATATTCCAGGACTGAAACGTTTCCTTAAACATCTCAGTCGCCGATGTATCATCTGACAGAAAGCATATGCACGCCCCCTCTCCCAGCAGATGGGAATGCTTCCAGCTGTCCGCACCACTCCAGCTTCTCCATTCACCTCGACAGGTCTCGACTTTGCTGGCCCAGTACAAATACGTCAAGGCTACACGCGACGACCTGTAATGTTGAAAGCCTATGTGTGTATTTTTGTCTGCATATCAACAAAGGCAGTACATCTGGAGTTGTGTGCAGACCTAACCACGCCCGAGTTCATGGCTGCTCTCCATCATTTTTGCAACCGGCGTGGTACACCTGCTGACATATACTCAGACAATGGTACCAACTTTCAAGTACGCCAACTGATGACGTCAAAGTCTACTTCCACTGCAATATCACACTTTACGACAACCCCATCAGTCCAATGGCACTTTACGCCACCACGGACCCCACACTTTGGCGGTCTGTGGGAGGCAGGAGTCAAAAGTATGAAGACTGTGCTTTGAAAGATTGTAAATCCTCACCCATTAATGTTTCAAACTAACCACAATTCTGACGGAAGTTGAAGCTGTCCTCAACTCCAGACCTCTCACATCAGTTCACTCCACAGACATTGATGCTCCTCCAGTGCTCACCGCAGGACATTTCCTAATCGGACGTCCCCTCAAGGCACTACCAGTACGTGAAGCAAAGGACTCTGTTATTCCTGTTTGCCGTCGCTGGAATCTAGTGCAACGTATCCGTGAAGATTTGTGGACTGCATGGAGCTCCAGCTATCTCCAGTCACTTTATGCCCGATCAAAGTGGCAACGCCCCACTAATGACTTCCAAGTTGGTGATGTCGTCATCATCAAAGATGAAATGCTCAAACAGCGAAGCTGGCTTCTTGCTCGTATCACCCAAGTTTACCCTGGAAGTGATGGACACATTCGAGCCGTGGACTTGCGCTGCCAAGGCAAGGTCTATCGACGCTCAGCCCACCGACTGGTCCTAGTAGTAGAGGACCAGCATGCCTGCCCCCCAGTATGTCCGGGGTTCGCCGTCAGCAACCCGAACAACAATAAGAAGAAGAAGCAGAAGAGATCAAAAAGGTCACGCCCTCATCCTCTGCATGAACTCATTAGAACATTAATCATTAATCTTCCTGTCCTACTTTGTCATCCCTTTTCAATCCCCCCTAAAACATTGAATTCACCCTTTACCAACTTCCTGTTTCAAAAAACATTGATCATTTTGTGTTGTCACCCCCTATATAAGAGCTGTAGTTGTATGAATTATCAAAGATCAAATTTTGTCTAAGTTCATTGCTGACTGTGCGCGGCTCACCCACGCCTATCTCCGGCCAGACCTGCAACGACGGCAAGGTATCCGTCTCGCTGAGTCCGAGGTAGTTGCGCGTTGCGCACGACTTGCACTGACGTGACGAGCTGAGATTCCTGGTCCTTCGACCCTTTACCACGCTCGTGGATTTACGACCCACGTTCATCGACCATCGGGACCTTCAGGTATCCTAAACACGGTAGTACCCTAGGTCTCAGTACCTAACTAATATATTAAAAAGTCTCATTTCACACATTCTAGAGTCTGTTTCTGTGTGCAGCGTTGATACCCTATGGTTCTAATTATTCCTTGAGGAAGTTGTGTCTGTATGCTGGAGTGGTTGTATCAATTGGGAGGGGGGGGGGGCTGAGTATCAGCTGTGTAGCAAACTGGTAAACATTTTCAGGCCCGTCTCTGCTAGTTTCAAAGTGGTCAGGCCAGGAAGAGGTGTGGTCTAAAGGGTTTCATGCAGAGGTAGGGGTGCCCTAGGATTCCCCTCCCCCCCGAGTAATTCATAAACTAGGGGTGTGCTCAAAGCACAGTGTAGCGAGCGAGCTAGCTCAGCTATGCAAAAACAACAGTAGCTAAATTGACAAATATTTGCTACGGGAATATTAAACGATACTTTACCTAATATGCTCAACACTCCTATTGGTCAGCCAGGTCTCTCACCATGCTGTTCGCTCTCTTCCAAGATAATTGCTCCTTGTTTGATAACCTACCCACTGTTTTTGTAAGCTTGGCTAGCTCACTCGCCACACTGTTCTTTGAGCACACTCCTAGTAGAATGAAGCCGATTGATGTCAAAAATTGTATCTAAATTCTCTAGTGAGCCAATATAAATAGTAATAGTGTGAACTATATAGTTACACAGTGCTTTAACATACCACATAGCATTCACAAATTCTAGAAGGTTATATCCTGAGGTTACCAGTTCCGAGTTCACCCTAGAATATAATGGTAGTCTGTTTGTGTGTGTGTGTGTGTGTGTGTGGGTGGGGGGGAGGAGGTTGTGTTTACATTTGTTGGTTTGTTTTCTGGTGTATAGTGTCTTGGAAGAAGTGACATTCTAGGTAGCATACATCTATGCCTTCCAATTTTTCATTCGTATGGACATAAAGCATCCTGTCAGGTATGTAAAATACATGATGTTGCTGTGTTAATGTGATGTATTAATAATTGTATGACTACTCTAAGAACTCTAAACCTGTAAAAAAAATACAAGCATGGGTTAATTTGCAAATTGTGGAACAACTTATTGGAGAAGTTTGGGGGGGGAAGCTGAGACATTTTGGGGGGAAGCTTCTCCCCCCCCCCCCCCCCCCCACCTCCACTCCCCACTAGATAGAACCCTGGAATTATTAGTGATTAATGCAACCTTAGGATAGAACACATGACTTTATCCAAATCATAGTTGTAGTTTTTTTGCTTTTTGTTGTTGTTTTTTTTTTACATCGTTTTGATCACCGATGCTATTCATTTATTCTTGTCATTAATTTTGCAGGTTGCTTTTAGTCCTCGAAGGTGTGATGGTGTCGGTTTAAGTGATGGAGAATGTATGAAGAGGCTGTGGTCTTATTTGAGGAGTTTTGCAAGAACAACTAAAGAAATGAGACCAGCTCATCGAGTAGATGTGCTCAGCAGTGCGCTCGTTTACTACGGAATTAAAAAGAAAGAAAGAATGGGTAATAAATAGTGAGATAAAGATTACAATGCTATGAATGCTAAGTCGATATCATTGCAGGTACTTTGCTTCTGATTCGTTTAGAGCGCGCACTGAAAACACGAGTTCTGGCTGAAGAAACTTTGAATGAGCTGATTCCTGGTACTATGAAAGGTAATTTGGAATATCAAAAACTAAACAGGACAAAACAAAAAACAAATGTGTGCATGCATGTAAATGCTCCCATCAGTATGCTCCTCTCACAGGCACAAGCACCTATAGGCTGTGCATGATCAACAGCACTGCACTTCACCGAATTAAAAAAAACAAAAACTTATCCACATTATCCGCACTGCAGGTGTGTGTATGTGTGTGTATTTGTGCATGCGCCTGTATGCATGCGTGAGAGTGTAAGTGTGTGTGTGTATGTGTGTGAGTGCATGTGTGTATGCATGTGTGTGCGTGTGTGTATGCATGTGTGTGCGTGTGTGTATGCATGTGTGTGCATGTGTGTATGCATGTGTGTGCATGTGTGTGCCCGTGTACCCACGTATGTGTATCTTGTGTTTGTGTGAGAGAGAGAGAGTTGATAGTGTTTGATCGATCACAATACTTTGACTTTGCACGTAAGAGCTCTAGTTTTGCCTAAAAGTAGATTAGAGTAAGTGTATATCATGATGTTGTTGTTATAATGTTATAAATTGTCAGGATGTCGTACAGAGGGGGGATATCTCCCCCCCCCCCCCCCCCCCAAAAAAAACCAAAAAAAACAGAAATGCTCTCTAATAGAATATTAAAGGCGTAACTCTCGTGGTAGTGACGAGGAGTTTGATGACAGCAAGAATGACTTCAGTACTGATGGGTGTAGTGACTGCAGTAGTTACTATAGGAACGGAATGATGATTCTGAAAGTAGCGATTTCTGCAGGAATTTTAACCATATTCTTTATAGCAATAAGTAAAAATAAATATTGTTATACAACAGATGAGACTGCAGGGAGCCCTCTGACATATACTTCTATTATGCTATGACCAGTTGCACTTGATAGTAAGATCACCAACTATTCTGTCAACAATGCAGCCTACCAGCACATCAAAAGTAAAGACACCTTGGAGTACCAAACTGAATGCACTCAAATATTCTATCATTTTTGTGATGTACCTGTTTTCATACACAAAAGTCATAAAAAGCTTCTCTGTTCACAAAATTTATAACAGATTGCTCAGTTCAAAATAAACCACACCCTAAATACATATCAACAAATTCTTCCTGAATGTAAGACAGATGTGTGCAAAAACACTTTCTCTTACCTCTATGATTGAGTAGCAAACTGCTTCAGCCATGAAACCATACTTCCAACTTTACTAGAGTGCTTACTAAGAGCCTCCGTGTGATGCCGCCATAAAAGTTTTTGCCAAACGGTGCGAGTACTTTGTTATTTTTAAGTCGGGAACAGATCCTTAGCGTCGAATTTATGCTTTCCCAATAGCCTAGAGCGTACTCGATCGTTCAATAATACTACTGTCCCTGAGGCAATCTTCAAACGTTCGTCTTCTTTCTCTCGCTTTGTGTCACCCTCCCACCAAGCAATCAATCCTCTGTGTCTCGTTTGCGCCCGTGACCGCATTACGTAAGGCGCAATTAAAATTTTTATTCGCGCGTAATCGGTTAACCCTTTAACCGCGGAGCTTTTTCAATGAAAAGCCACGCCGTCTCGAGTTACTCAATGTTCGTCCAGCAGCGACTGGACGTTTGTTGATCGAAAATCAATGTTTTGTTCCAAACGGTGTTTCTTTTCCACGACATTTTCACCACATGAAGACAGCTTTCTTTTTCTTCTCAAATGTTCTGGTCTTACTGAAGACATTCCTGCGAGAAGAATGTTGTGCGCGGCGTTGAGATCTCTGTCTACGAACCGTTTGGCAGGCGTTAGTGAATTTTTGCCCCCACAGGTTTCGCAGAGGAGTCTAGAATGGGATCTTTTCCCATTTTTCTTCTTGTAGCTTTTCAAATCGAATCCACAAGCGTTGCATGTTTTGGACGTTCTGAACTCGTCCACGTCCTTCACCTCGAACCTCTTGGCTATAGCTTCCTTCAAGGATCCGTTCGGTGTTGGATCGCAGCCTTTCATTTGGCTTCTTCTGGACAAGTCCCCATAGTGAATGGTGCAGTCTTTTCCGTAGGTTTTTTCCATTTTGTTCATCAACTTGTCCCTGCTGCTTCTGGTTTTGCAGTAGATCCTGAACTTCCACCCTCTCCACTTCTCTTTTCCATAAAAGTCGTTCATAACTTTTTCGCAGGACGCGCACTCGGAGAGATAGCGCTTGTACTGGGAAGCGTCGTTGCTGCGAGAAAAGCAAGAGCTCAATAGAGATTCAGCTTCCAGAACGCTAGCTTCTTTGCTCTTTTCTCTTTGAAGTACGTGCCTGTATCTCAGAAGGCCGCTCTCGAAGTTCTTTTGTCTGCAAGAGTACTTGAGAGAAATGCCGTTTTCGTCTGTCGTGGTTACGACATTCTTTTTTCCAGGATCTAGTCCTACGTGTCTTCCAGAGTACACCAGAGGGTCTTTTCTTTTTCCAAGAACGGACACTTCTTCGCTAGAAGAGGAAGTTTTCCTTGAGGAAAAAGGCTTTGGTTTCGAATAAAGCAGAGACATACAGACACCGTCTGTACTGATTTTGTGGTGAAATTTGAAAGATTTCGATTTCTTGGCGACTTTTTTGGAGTCTAGAATTTCTTCCCATACTGCGTCGTTGAAGGCTTCTCTGTCCTCCTTCCCAAAGCTTTTTCTCAATTTCACCCTCTCTGAATAAGGCGTAAACATTTCCAGAGCTCCTTCCGTGTCCACCTTGCAGTGGCAAGGTACCCAGGACCTCCTGGAGGGGAGAAAGCACGTCTTTCCTTTTTCGCCCAACGCATGACATATCTTCTTGGTGAACTCGACGTACTTTTCTGGCAATTTTTTCAGGTCGCAATGCACGCTTCCTCTCTGGATTCTGTGGAAGAAATTCCCCTTTCAGTTCGTTTGCAAGAGAAAGAGGCGACACCTCCTCCCAGCGACCCAAGAAAGCTGCACTGGTGATTCTGCGTGCTTCTCTTCTGTCCATCTCAGTACCAGTTTATTGAATCTGGTTCTAAAGTGGGTCTTGATATCTACGAGCACCGCAGAGCAAGCAGACGATGCTATTTCAGCTACCATTCTGCATTTCCCCCTGACGTCCAGCTTTTCTGGGTGCACGTCTCTGTAATTATCCTTCCAAAATGATTGGAATTTTTCAGAAAGGTTGCCGTCATCTTTGGCTTTGGCCCCACTTGCACTGCGAACAGATATTTGGTTTGCGCACAGTTTCAAAGTAGATTCAGAGACCTCAGGAAGCTCGTCCCTGGAAAGGCAGTACAGTCTGAAGAAAGAAGAAGTTCTTTTGTGCACTTCGTGAGCCAGAAGAACTCTTTTCTTGAACTCTAGCAGAGCCTTTTCTGACTTCACTACGGAAGACAGTTTGCATCTTACAGTGTTGAAAATCAAGGGTTCTTTGTGAGGCATTGGGGTACACAAGCAAGAAGCACTCTCAAAATAAAACAGATTGGATTTTTTTTACTGTAGAGTATAAATTTGAAAGCCGCTTTTTTTTTTACCCGCTCAAAATACAAATGACGCAATATTGCGTCTTCCGCGATTAATCGGTTAAAGGCGCCCCTCCCCCCCCTCCCCCCCCCAAGCCCAAGATTTTCCCTCCCAATTTTTTTTTTTTGGACGAATCCTGTATGAATACCTGATTGTTCATTACTGAAACAAATACATCTAGCAAGTGAAATGTCTAGTAATATGAGTAACTATTTCTTCTTCGTTTTTTTTTTAAAGGACTCTTCCACTAGTGAAATATCAAAATTTTGACACTCACAAACTCACAAGCTATGGGAAAAATATCATTACGTTTATATGTTGTCGATATAAGCCCCCTAACCGTTCCTCAGGCTTATTTAATACATTTTAAAGAATTAAATCGATCTTTTTCCCCGACGTTTACGCATGCCGCATTGTGTCCGACTTTCCCGTAGACAGTCACATATAGCAATTGGATAGGCAAAATAATAGAGCTGAAAATATGTATTTATCACCTTGTATTACATTAGTGCAAGAGGCCACTGTGAACCAATGGATGATTCAAAAGAAAAGTGTATGTGGTTCTCAACCAAAGCCAAAATGCAGTAAGTTTTTCAATTAAGTTATTAGCCAATTCATTTAATATTTAGATAGTCACTAATGAGATAGGAATGGAGGTTTGGAGGGGATGAAACAGGAATCAGTTGGTGGATAGTTAAATTCCTGTCATTTCCAAATATGGGTATGTGGGAAACTCCTAAATATGTATAGTCCAGCTGTTGAAGGGCCAAAAAAGGTTGAACCTAGAAAAAAGTAGTGTAGAAGTAATTTTGGTATCAAAAGAAGCAGAATTTATCACTGAACAACATATCCAAAATCCACCAAAATCCACTGTGGGGAATTGGTTTTATTGCTATTTTAGTATGCTAGTCTTTCAGTTAGTGTGCATTTTGTTTACATGCCACACAAATTAGCAACTAAATGACTGGAGAAATTTTACAAGCAAACATAAACCTGCACAGTCATGTGCTTGTGTAAGTGCCAGCTGCACATGTATACTTTTTTTTAAAGTATCACTATACAGAACAAGTTTTGTGTGTGTGTCCAGACAGCCATCCCTGATTCAGAAGAATCAGCCATTGCAGAGAAATATAGCTAATAATATAGCTACTGTAAGTTGTGGGCTAGCTAGAGAGAATCAACATTCATTCGTGACTTCTTTTGTAGATGGCTGAAGAGGAAGATCCAGGTGGTATGCTTGGATTTGAAGAAAACAGTTGTGTTATCTGTAGGTAGGCATTTGGAAATGATAAGGCCATTACAGTAGCGGAAAAGGGTATGAAGAGCCTAATTAGCTTTAGCAAACATTATTGTCGTTGTCGTTGTCTGTGTTTTTGTGGTGTTGTAGTGGAGCTTCACACTCGATGTATATGTGTGTGCGTGGAGTTGAAATGTTATTCTGGCGCTTCCAGATCTAACCGGGGAGGGAACGAACTCGGGGGGGGAGGGGGGGGAGGGAGGGGGGGTCTTTTCCAATCGGGGCTACTATGCCCATGTAAGTTGAATTTCATGTATGTGTGTGTGTGTACACCAGTCAATTTATATTATACATTTATTTTTATGATCTGTATTCACCTGTATCTTCTTTTTTCTAGTGTGTGTGTGTGTGTGCGTGCATGCGTGCATTTGTGGAAAGAGAGAGAGAGCAACCATGAACAAACAGTATGTGGCACTTCCGGATCCAACCTGAGAGAGAACGAACTCGGTGGTCTTTTTCGGTCTGTGACATCATCCATGCCGGGTAAGTTGAATTTCATTTCAACTTACTGATATTTGGGTGTCCAGCTAGGGCTGGGGGGGTTATGGTACAAGAATGTCAGTGAAAAGTAATGACGGGGGAGGGGGGGTTATGGTACAAGAATGTCAGTGAAAAGTAATGACGGGGGAGGGGGGGTTATGGTACAAGAATGTCAGTGAAAAGTAATGACGGGGGAGGGGGGGCTCAATTCAGCGAGGCCAGCTGTTATGTTACAAATGTCATTGTTGTCTTGTGTTTTTTTGGTATTGTATGGAGGTTCCGGATCCTATGGGAGGGATCGTTCAGTCTGTGACACCATCCATGCCGGGTAAGTTGAATTCCACGTGTGTGCTTGTACTGCTTTTCATTTTCAAAGTACACTTTCTCAATACATGTTTCTCTCATGTACAGTGTGGAGTATACATAGCAGGTGTTCATACAGTGGGAGGCTAGCGCTGGGTTCCCCCCTAGAATTTTGGGAGTTGAATAGAAATGAACATTTAGGAAGCATTTATTTTTAGTCTGATATTGTATCCCATTATGTTCCTATCATAACTGAGGCTTTAGTGCATAGGACCGAACACTGATCATCAGTGTGAAGTATAGACTCGTATGCAAAGATGTGCATCAAAGTAGTGTAGGTTTAAAAAAATGGGTGTGGCGAAGTACACTCGGAGCCCCACCCCAAACCAAAATCCTGTATGAACGCATACAATACATCATAAAGTTGCAATTATATAGGATCATGAATAATTTGTTGTTTGTATTACAAATATCTTTGTTGTTTGTGTTTTTGTGTATATGAAATTGTTTTGTAGTGGAGCTCGACGTCCGATGACATACGTTCCTTGTGGACACTCATAGATGTCTCCTACATGATCACAATCAGCACCACACACAACAAACAACATATTTTATTGTTGAACTAATATAATATTGGTATATAATGCATCAAACAATATTATTTCTATTTTATTTTATTTTTTTATTGATGGGAAAAGTGGATTTTTTGGGGGGAAAAAAATTTTTTTTTTGAAGTATTAGTAGATGGCTTAAATATTATTCAATTTTCTCAATCAAAAAATGAGGGGAATCCCAAACTCTTGGTCTATTTAGTGATATATGGTTGCTATGGGGTTTTCCCAGCCAGCATCGAGTTAAAAAAATAAAACGGCACTGCTCTATTCCGCGGTAGAAAATTAGATTTTTCCGCGCGCGTCATACCAATTCAGGAACGAGAGGGTTAACTATTACAATGCTTTAATTCATACGTAATTTTCATTCATGTAGATGGGCAGAAGATAGCAAAAAGACTGAGTTCTCAAATATCAAAAGAAAATGGTCGTATCAAGTCTCTACTAGCAGAACTTAATGCATGCTCAGTTGTTGGTGGTGCTGGAGAGATGTCCCTGGCTGAACACTAAATCCTATCCATGTAAGATCGCAATTGAGCCAGTACAATTATGTCACAAGCACCTTGAATGAGGAGAAACTACAAGCTATTAACGCTTACTTGTTGCTTTGCCGAAGCAATGAAGAAATTAGTCTTTTAAAGAAAGATGCTGAAAATTGTGTTGCTTACTACCAAGACAGGAAGGAATCTATTAATAGATCAATAGAAGTGTTGACGAGTAACTCTGCTCTATTTGCTAAAGGATGTATATCTTTGCTCCATTCTGAACTGACCTTGGTGGAGAAATTCCTGCGTCAAAGTTATTGCGTTATGGACCAGATGGCTTCTGATGATTTTCAACAAGCTTTGTTTGATGAGGAAGAGGATTCGTCTAATGTGATGAAGAAGAAACTGCAGATGAATTAACTAGTGATGAATTATAATTAAATTTTCAAATACATTTTTTATTTGTTTTGTTTCACTATACGATTCTATTTGAAAACAACAACAACAACAAAACAACAACAACAACAAAAAAAAACAACAACACCCAACAACAATCAAATCTACCAGTGAAAGCCAGGTGACACTTATGCCCAGATTATCGATTGCCTTGCATGTGAAGGATGTCATCATGAGTAGTTTGGGAGGGAAGAGTAAAAGAGGGAATGCTGTTTCCAATTGAATTGAAGTTGTATGATAACTTGAGACTTTATTTTTTACCTCATATGCAAAGTAATATATAGAATAAAAAAAAAGACATTATATAGGAATGGGTGGGGTCTGCACGGTGGGGGGTGGGGGGGTATTACACTGTGGGTGTGATCAAGGCCTATATTATTGCCAATGATGTTACTGGGAAATAACAAGCTTCTGAATAAAAAGTTATACATCATTAAAATAACATCTGCTCTTGATGTATTTTTATTTAGTATGCTTCAAACTCCATGGATTTTCAAGAAACCTGGCTTTAATTAAGTCCTAGCTAGACAATATCACTGCTGGAGGTGAATGATTATAGTGAATAAGTTTTGTTCAGGTTGATCGAAATCAGGTAATGTAAGAATGCCGTAATAACTAGCTTTAGATGACATTTTAGATCTCTGACTGTGTCACACCTCTGTTGTCATCCATCCCCGAGATCTGGTGTAATAGAAATGACAACCCCCTTTCTAATGTAGACTTACTTCCAAGCTGTGCACGCCTGCTAACTACTTCACTTTTCTGTGCTGCTTGCAAACCAATACAATCTGTTCAGTTGGCTGCATTATTTCACATAAAATGCTTTAGTAACCTTTAAGGGTGCCCGCACATAGCAACGCGCACCGCCTGTAGATCCGGACATTAATTTATTCCCCGCCAATACCCCACCATTCGATAATACGCGAGCAGAAACAATCGCGCAGTAGTAGCAGAATTATACTTTGCGAAGTTGTGGTGTTTTAGTCCTCTCCACCAGTAGCCGTTCTCCGGACTATGCGTACCTGAACTCAAGTGGATGGATCCACCAGGCTCGATTTCTGCGGAGCGAAGACTTCCCAAGCTGGCAAATGTAATACCTTCACCTTTGGCTATATCCAATAAACTGCTCTCTCTTCAGACTCTCTCTTGTTATTGTTGTATTGATGTTTGTTTACTCTTGATATAGGCGGGCTCTTTTTAGAAACAATACAAACTAATTGAAAAAAAAATTGCTCGCGTACTCATAGTACGAGATATGGGGGTGGGGCTATTTCTTAAGAATTGCGAGTGGAATTAAAGTTCCAAATTTTGGGTCAGTTTTTCTTGGAATCTAATAATGAGAACTACACAAAAATTTTATACACGGGTAAACCAAAAAAAAATGAACTGCACTACAGCGAGAATTTTTCAATATCTTATAAATAGAAAAAATTGCGAATATATCATAAAGTAATATTGAAATGGATAAGAACTCTCTGTCTTGCAGTAGAGTATCGGCTCGGCTAGTAGTGCACCAAATTGTGGAGCTCCAACTTACCGCACCGCTCCAAAAAAGTGCCCCAAAGTTTTATAACCAGGCCCCGATATTTCTTCCAGATTCGCTCTAAAATTAGTGAGCGGCTCCTTCGGCAGGTACTTTGTCCTTGTGTTGTAGTGGAGAAGCCCCTGTAAGTATACAAATAGTAGTAATCGTGCATAGCAACCATCAACAAAAAATTGCGTAGGCGGTGTGCGGGCACCCTTAATGCTCAATATTGTCTCATTGTTCCCAAAAATGCCAGGAACAATTTATTGAGTCCAAAATATATGAATTTGTCAAGTAATGTTTTGTGAGTTATTTGCCTTTACGTATTTCAAGCACTTACAGTGGAGCCTCTCCTAACAGACCCTCCTAGAGGCAGACCGCCTCCAAGTAACGGACACTGTGTCAAGCACCGATTGAAAGTATTATTGCAAAAAAGACTCTGAGATAAGAACATCTTAGAAAAGGACGAAGTTAAAATCCCCAAAGTGTCCTTTTCTTAGTGGCTCCACTGAATTACTTGTCTCACCCGTTCTAGAATGATTGCAATAATTACTTATTAATTATTAATGATAGTAACAACTGAATGTAAGGTACGAAAATTCAAATGACATAATGATTATGTGACCAGAATAAAGTTATTTAGGAAAAACACTTCGGCACACCGCACACTTCCATTTCACTTTGTTGATGGAACCAGCATCACCCAGACCAACACAGCCAAAATCGCTCGTTACATCTGTCAAGGCTTGCGCCATGGGTTTAGGATAGGGTAGGGCACAAATCCCCCCTAACCAGCAGCCAGAAACATGGAGTCAGCTCGACTCCAACCAGAGGCGGTATCTGGATACCTGCAGAAGGAGAGCAGATTGGGTAGGATGCTAGGGCCATTCATGGAGAGTGAACTTGTCCCCCAAAGCCAAGTCAGTCGATTCGGCGTCATCCCAAAGGGCCATGGGACAGGCAAGTTCAGGCTTATCACAGATCTCTCCTACCCACCTGGTACAAGTGTCAATGATGGGATTGACCCAGAGCTCTGCACACAGTCATACACCACAGTGGAAGAGGTGGCGGTGCAAGCAGCATCCGTGGGCAAGGGCGCTCTACTAGCCAAGACCGACATTGAGTCAGCATATCGCTTGGTCCCGGTCCACCCACAGGATCGTATCCTACAGGCAGTGCGATGGGAGGGAGCCTACTATGTCGACCCAATGCTTCCATTTGGATTACGATCCGCGCCCAAAATATTCAATGCCATTGCAGATGCGCTACATTGGCACCTTGTGAAGTCAGGCATCTCCGCATTGTTTCACTACCTAGATGATTACATCATGGTAGCCCCACCTGACGACCACCTCTGTCAGTCATGGCTAGCTATCATGATGAGTCAGTGCCGGCAAATGGGGGTATCGATAGCAGCTCACAAAACAGAGGGACCAGCCACGACAATCACGTTCCTGGGCATTGAGATGGACGCGATTGCGGGGGAACTACGACTCCCTCAAGACAATCTGCAGCGCCTTCAAGGTCTTCTCCAACAGTGGGAGAAGAAGAAGTGCTGCACGCAGAAGGAGCTCGAATCCCTCATTGGCATTTTGAACCACGCCTGCAAAGTGGTGCGGCCTGGACGATCATTCTTGCGCCTCATGATCGACCTGCTACATGCCACACATAGACCTCCAGCCAGCAAGGTCCCAATTAGGTTGAGCCAAGGATTTAGAGCTGACCTGGCATGGTGGAGGGAGTTCACATCGCAATGGAACGGGACATCATTTCTCAACCCACCATCTCGGCTCCCGAAGGCTCAATTGTACACCGATGCATCAGGATCCTGGGGCTGCGCAGCCTGGCACGAAGACGCATGGTTCCAAGTGCAATGGGATGCACGGGCACGCCAACTCTCGATTGCAGAGAAAGAACTCATCCCAGTGATCTTGGCTTGCCAGATATGGGGCGCTACCTGGGGTGGACTACAGATAGTATGCCACTCGGATAATCAGTCAGTGGTGGCTGATCTCCGTTGACGGTCCTCTAAGCATAAGGGCATGATGCACCTGCTGCGTTGTTTGGCATTTGTGGAGGCTCAGGTGAACTTCTCCATGTACCCGATTTACATTGACACTAAGGCTAACTATCTGGCTGATAGTCTATCACGTAACAATGTCTGTTCCTTCCTTTCTAAGGTACCCTCAGCAGCTCCTCATCCCAGCCCAGTATCCCAGCAGCTGCTGGACCTACTCCTCAACCAGGAAGCCGACTGGACATCCCAGACCTGGCGCCGGCACTTCAAGAGTATCTTCACGCGGGTTTAGACCTATCAACTCAAAAGACATATGGAGCCGGCATGAAACATTTCGCCAGTTTCTGTTCAGCCTATAATGTTTGCGACTTATTCCCAGTGTTAGAACTCACGCTGTGCTATTACTCGTCATACCTTGCCAAGAAGGGATTGGCGACTCAGACCATTAAATCCTACCTTGCGGCTCTCAGAAATGCCCAGATCTCCATGGGCCTCCCCGACCCTCGCGATCAGTCGTCCTTGCCATTACTGAAAAGAGTGCAGGCAGGGATCAGTAGAATCCGACTACAGTTGGGCAAGACGGGAGCTAGGGTTCGACTCCCAATTACTACACACATCATGGCTGGTTTACGGAATGCTTGGCAAGGATCAACACGCGAGGACAAAGACCTGCTGTGGGCAGTGACATGCACTGCATTCTTAGGGTTCTTTCGGTTGGGAGAGCTACTGCCCAGTTCGACATCAACGTGGATGGAAGAGACAGATTTCGCATGGGGTGACGTGGCCGGGGACAGTCTAGCATCTCCAAGCATGGTCCAAATGCACCTAAAGAAGTCAAAAACAGGCACTTATGGCCAAGGAGCAGATGTGGTGATGGGTGTGACTAACACAGCGATCTGCCCAGTGAAAGCAATGTGCCAGTTTCTGCAGGTCAGAGGAGTCGCTGCTGGTCCATTCTTTGTGCTGAAGAACGGCTCGGCATTGACAAAGCCAGCATTTATCGAGATAGTGAGAACTGCCCTCCAAGCAATGGGTCTCCCCACCGCACCAGTATGCCGGGCACAGCTTCCGGATTGGGGCAGCAACCACAGCAGCGCTCGCTGGCCTGGAGGACTCACTGATTCAGACTCTAGGAAGATGGCACAGTACAGCATTCTTGAGTTACGTAAGAACTCCGAAGTCACGCCTCGCCAGGGCATCAGCATCGCTCGTGCAGCAACCAGGGACGTAGTAGGGTACCTGTTGACATTGACTTATATGGGGGGATGGGACTGATCATGGGGTAGTAATATGCTATGTGAGTGTACAGGTTGTCATGTATGTGTATGTAGCACAATTTATATTAATAGCAATTCGATAAGGAAGTACAAACATGAGTCGGATGGGATGCTAGTTACCTAATCGTACATTATCAGGCACACATGATTGCACGTCACTCAAGTGAGTTACCATACTTAACTTTAGTTAACTTGGTCATACCACCTTGGGGGGTATGTGGGCCTATAGGCCCACATCCTTGGGCCATCAGGCCCCCGCAGTAAGGCACCGCGGGATGCCCGCGAAACGGGGGCCTTTCCCTCGCAAATGTGGGGAATACCCTGGTCACGTGCCTAACACTCACATGCTCAGAGGTAGGTGAAGTCACGTGACCATGGTAGCGGCTAGCCCAGACTCAGGCAATGTATAGGTAGGGTTTATTCACAATGATCTAAATGACAAATGATAGTGACTAGAGTTAAATGTAGTTTAATGCAATTAAACAAGGTTAATGACGGGAGCACAGAACTCCCGCCTGCCGTGGGCAGATGCGGCGCATGCGCACCCATCCTGGATAGCCACGTCGGAGATAGTAACCACGAGTCAGCTTAAGCGCTGACGAAGGGGAAAAGCAGCCGTTGCCGTAATCCCGCCAACCATCCCCATCTCCCCCTATGAATAAATAATATCCACCGCTAACTGCGGTGTGAAGCTGGGTTAGCCACCAGGCCCCCGCAGTAGGGCACCGCGGGATGCCCGCGAAACGGGGGCCTTTCCCCCCCAAAGGTGGGGAATACCCTGGTCACGTGCCTAACACTCACATGCTCAGAGGTAGGTGAAGTCACGAGACCATGGTAGCGGCTAGCCCAGACTCGGGCAATGTATAGGTAGGGTTTATTCACAATGATCTCGATGACAAATGATAGTGACTAGAGTTAATGTCAGTTTTGGACTTCACTGGGCTATCTGAAACTTCAGGTATTGATTCAGAGGCAGTGGAACTATTGGCTATACAAGCTGTTGTTGGTGGTAGGTGATGAAAGAATTTTCCAATGCTGTTGGGGCTGTAGATTACACGCACCCTTGGATTGCGTACGTGAGAGCATAAGGGCTGCAATTTGAAGCAAAGCAGAGATAGGCTTTACAGTTGAAGCATTATTTAGTGGATTTAATGTAGATACAGTCATTTGAGGATTTGATGCAAGTTGAGGAATGGACACAGCTGCAGTCGCATGAATCGAAACAGGTTGAGGATTAGACGTAGACTCAGACTGAGGATCGGAGACAGGTTGAGGATTGGAGACAGGTTGAAGATTGGACTTAAACCGAGGAGTGGACTTAGACCTAGGATTAGAGACAGGTTGATGATTGGAGACAGGTTGAAGATTGGACTGGGACCAAGGAGTGGACTTAAACTTAGGATTGAAGACAAGTTGAGGATTGTAGGCAGGTTGAGGATTGGAGACAGTCTGAGGATTGGAGACAGGTCGAGGATTGGAGACAGGTCGAGGATTGGAGACAGGTCGAGGATTGGAGACAGGTTGAGGATTGGAGACAGTCTGAGGATTGGAGACAGGTTGAGGATTGGAGACAGGTTGAGGATTGGAGACAGGTTGAGGATTGGAGACAGGTTGAGGATTGGACTTAGACTGAGGAGTGGACTTAGACCTAGGATTAGAGACAGGTTGAGGATTGGAGACAGGTTGAGGATTGGACGTAGACTGAGGAGTGGACTTAGACCTAGGATTAGAGACAGGTTGATGATTGGAGACAGGTTGAGGATTGGAGGCAGGTTGAGGATTGGAGACAGTCTGAGGATTGGAGACAGGTTGAATAATGGACTTAGACTGAGGATTAAAGGTAGGTTGAAGGTTGGAATTAGATCGAGGATTGAAGACAGGTTGAGGATAGGACTTAGATGTTGGGTGAGAATTGGACGTAGCTCTAGCAGTCAGGCCAGGATTAGATATGACAGCAATCGGAGAAAGTGGTTCAGAGAGAGTTGAAGAACTAGTTACCACAGATCAGTGGCATAGCCACAGGGGGGGCTGGGGGGGCTGCAGCCCCCCACTTTTATAATAAGTGGGGCTAAGCCCCCCCACTTTTATATTAACTATACAATATACATGTATTGAATATAAGTAACTAGACACATTTGTATATGCAGTGCAATGAACAAGAACAATGGAGTTTTGAAGGACATGCTACCCTCTGTACATAAATTACTTCGTCTTATGTGTACAATTCTGATAACTTCTGCCACCTCTGAACGAGCATTTTCAACTATGAAGAGAATAAATACTTACTTACGTTCAAATATGACAGAAAAACGTTTAAATAACTGTTAACTTTTGAATGCTCACAAAGAGCTTACAGAAAACTTGGATTTAATTTTGATAGCTGAAGAATTTGTTGAAAACTTGATGAAAGAAAAAAAGGAACTTTGGCAATTTTTTATTTTTGTTTAACTTACTACAATAGTGAAATAATTGTGCATTACATTATATTAACTTTAATGTAGTGATTGCTTTGGCGCGATATCAGCCCCCCCACTTTAGGTGAGCTAGCTAAGCCTCTGCAGATCCATGATGTGTATGGCAATCTGCACATGAAAGCATGATACATGTATGTATTATCACAGTTTATCAGTAAATCAGCAGTTATGAAATACAATTCACATATTTATCAAAGGTTATATATATATACAGTGTTTCCAGCTTAAAGAGTGGATTTTTTAAGCTTTTTGGTTAAGGTTTCTAATTCTGCTATAATTTCTCAAGTACGTGTAATAGAAAGCTAAAAATTTGTATTATCATACATTAATGTCATATTAACATACAGACAAAACAATTTTGTGGGTTTGTGGTTATTGTTGTGGTTATAGGTGATGGAACTGGGAGCTTCAAGACAGTGAATTTGGAAGTGTTTAAGCTGAAAAAAGAGAAATAATTTTTCCTTATCTCTATAACTTGGTAATACTGGGAGCCTTGGGAGTATTAAACTCCTTCAGCTTTTCTTCAGCTCTTGAAAAAGATGACCACTTGGATAGTCTTGGCTCCAAGTTAGTAATATACCAGCCAACAATTCTGACTGATTTCGACTTCGTTTACTGCAGCTAGTAGAACGATGAGAATCCTTACAGCCGATTGCAGTTAGGGAAAGTCCCGTCTTACCGCTCGGGGAAATAACTGTTCAACCTTAGCTCATTAACTAGTTACGTTTAATGACGAACTACCGAAAATCTTGACGTCAAAAAAAATGGCGTAAAATGTATTAGAGTGAATGAGAAACGTGCTGTTCTCCGTTTTCCATTCTCTAAACAGGCAGTTTTACTATTGTAAACATTATTGGGATGATGAAGAAAAGGTATGTGTATGTTAAATGACTGTAGTGAGCTCTTTAAATTGGAAGCACTGTATATGAGGGCAAAAAAATCTGTACCAGATAAAAAGAGGGATGTAGGAATGGAGGGGTTCTATAAACGTCAATCTCATACCTACGTTATTGCAATAATGTAGGTGTGAGATTGACGTTTATAGAACCCCTCCATTCCTAAGTCCCTCTTTTTATCTGGTACAGATTTTTTTGCCCTCACTTGTTTGCCTTATTTTTTGACATGCAATCACAGCCAGATGCTGTATATGTTGTCCTATAACTTGCACGATGTCATTTTTTGTTTTGTTCCCACGAACTTTAAATTATATATGAACTCTCTCCCTGCAGCAATGATACCATCATTACTAAACAGAAGTTACAAGAAATTCACTTACTAATATTAGCTCTCCTTGCCCCATATCTGGTTGGACCTACATGACAACATTGCATGATTGCACTATTGATGACACAAGCATCATTAATTGTCACCTTTGTGCTGGAACTTGCACTTCTTGGGGGGGGGGGGGGGGGGGGGGGGGTCACCATGGGCAGCAGGGTCAGCAGCAGGGTCAGTTGTTGAGCTGTGAATGAGTATTATTCATCCATCATAATATGGGTGGGAGTCATGGACAAAATTCTAGCAAAATAACTGTGTGAGGATCTCTGGAGGTGATGAAGCGCCACTGAAATTGCTATTCCAGAGCTAGCTTCTGTATGCAGTCTCCAGTCTCTCTTCCTGGCTGAGGAATTCTTGAAGCTGCTTGATTTCATGACGTGCACGCACGAAATTAGTGCCGTTGTCTGAGTCAAGGCAATGTGGTGGCGCTCTCCTATTGCAGAGTCCTTCAGAATTTGCGTGAAGGTTTCAGTGTTAGCGAGGAGCAGACTTCTAAGTGCACAGCCTGAGTGGCCATGCAGGTGAAGACAACCAAATATGCCTTGGAGGTTATACGGCTCCGGTTAGTCCCTCTCTGACTATGAAGGGACCCACGAAGTCCCCACTTGTTGCCTGAAATGGAAGTCCTCCCTCCGTCCGCACATTGGGAAGTGACCACATCTACTGATGTGTGGTTCGCCCAAAGTTCCTCTGGCAAATGACACACTGTCTGATGAGGCTCTTGGCAAACCTCTTGGCCCCAGGAATATGGTAGGTTTCTGCCAAATATGCCAACAATGCTCCCGTACCGACATGATGAAGTTGGGTAGACAGATGCCAATACTTGGCTTCACCCAAAACCGTTTTCATATCCCTTACATGAAGCCAAGAACCTATGCAAATCGAAACATCACTCTATCAACTGCAAATTCTCGAAAATACAATAGCAAAGCTCTTACTGATTATTTTAAAAGTTGACAGCTCTAAATTCTGGCATTCTGAAGGATCAAGAAGCATTAATGATGATACATTTGGGATTTAAAATCAAACTTAGAAATTAATTTCTTTATGAATGCTTGGTAAAATGACCTCACACATGGGTAGAAATTACTAACTTCTGCTCCGGTAACTTACCTAGTGTGAGACAGATCTGATGGCGGACCAAGCATGCTTGCAATACTATGAGATTTACTACTATCCTTAAATATCTGCTGGTGAGTAGGTCCCGCTACATGCTGGGTTACATCATTGAAGCCCCCATGGGCTACACTAAAATGAGAATTACAAAGCGTACAATGAGCATGATGTTCTTTCTTTGAACTTGCCAAAATTCCTACAGGGAGTTTCCAAGAAGCCTTGAACTTCTCCACATATAGATATTAGAACTAAGGCTCTGTAATGTTGCTAAGAAGCTTGCAAGCTACCTCAGGGGAAAAAATGAGCGCAGTAGATTGAGTAGAAGATGATGGTATTGGCGGTGAAAGTGTGGAGGCTGGTGGGAATAGTGTGGAGGATGATGGTAATGGTGGTGAGTGTATAGAAGCTATTGTAGTGGATGATGGTAATGTCGGTGAAAGTGGGAATACTGTAGGGATAACAGGAGAGGGTGTAAATGGAAACAGAAAAAAGAGAGGAAGGAAACCAGGTTCAAGCAAGGGGGGCCATAAAGGACAGAGCCTCCAACCGTACTGATTTATCCGTAATTTGTACTGAAACCTCGTCCAAATTACTGACTACGGAAATTGCACAAAAATTTGGGAGTGAGTGTTATTTAGAATAGCTCGGTCATGGCTGCTGCTTCTCCTTCCAAGAAAAAGTGTCCAGCTGGGACAGTACTTAGGGTAAGTGACCAATTGTGTAAAATCATAAATGTATAGTAGAGTTTGAACACCGACACCGGGAGAGGGGGTCTCTTTTTATTGGCCCAATGATATCTCCTATCTTTTAACTACACTGACACCAAATTTAAGTGGCTGAAACCGCAGTTAAAGGTCCAAGCGCCCTGTTTAAGGGTGCTCCACACCGCCTACGCGCTCAACCCACGCAAACCATTTAAGAATCAATTACGTAATTGACGATTGCTAGAGATAGTAACTCCACTTCTGTTATTCGTAAATATATGCTGCTAGGGGGATCGCGGATACTTACCGGTAAGTAGTGGACTCACCAAGAATTTCCAACTAATATTCTGAGTAACTCGATTATGGAGCCCCAAAGTTACCATATAAACACAACTTTCTTGACGTACTGAAATATTTTTAGAGATGGAATTTCCTATGCTGCCCTCGTAGACTATTTGCAACAACACTATCAGTTTACTTTAGTGTATTTCTGCGTTACTTTCTACTTTTCCATTTTTTGCCAAAACATAGTAGTCTAGTGCTGTAAGAACTATGAGATAATAAAAGATCTAAACTGACTACTTTTATTACCTTACTAAGTTACTCTATACAAAAAATAGATTTCTAACAGTTCGTCCTCGTCGACTAATAACACAAACAAATTCAAGTAGCCTCGCAAGTTTTCACCATTTTCCTAACTGGATCCCACTCAGGCGGGGAGTTGTTTTCTTCGCATGCGTAGTGAGGTGCCATAATTAGAATTCCAGCTGTAGTAGTCCAAGGACAAACTCCGTGCCGTCAGGACTGCTTTCCTGCTCTTCAATGGGGTCAAGACGGCATTCTGGAGTATTTACTTCAAAGATCATCTATTACTTCTAGGTACTCGCTGCTCTTAGCCTCCCCCTTCGCCATCTCCAACATACTAACCCACTACACCACAGTGATTGTATTATTGTGATCAAAACTCATTCTTCTTAAAGTATCCTCCAGCATATAACCTCTTGAACAATATCAAAATCAGTAGATGCAACTGTTTTCATTAAGTCTTTCACAATGTCACCCATTGATCTATATTAATAAAACAAATATTATAGGCACAAGAGAGCATACTTATGCTCCTCATCAAGAACTCTGACAATATTTTCAGGAGCTTCCTCTTGAGCACAAGTTGAAAATCTTCGTCTTCACTACTATCAATTACTACAACCTAATAGAATATTGACATACCTTAAAATGATAGTCACAATTAAACCTGAAATTTACTGGAATGGTTGACTGACACAAAGGTGAAGATTCCAAGACTCTGTAAAACCATATAAGTTCTACAATGCTCACAATAAATATGTTCATTTCTTACAAGGTTTTATTGCTGCAACTCTTTAACACCAAGTGTATTAATATTAATACTTTGTCCACATGAAAGTCACACTTCTCGGTGGGGAAGAACTTGATTGTTATAGTGTTATTAATTACTTAAAGTTTCAATGATTAAGATATTTTAAACTCACCTCATTTTGACAGAAATCAATGTCCAAATTTTTTCAGAGGCCTTATGTAAATGTTAGCATTGTGTACCACTGCTTTAAATAAGGTACAGTGTACCGAATTGGCGGAAAGGGTATTACTTGCAATACTTTCAATCCACTATCCGCTATTCAGTTGGCAACACTCCTCTTCAGCCCATCCAGGTCACTTCCAGGAACAACTACAACAGCCGGGTCACTATTTCCAGTATCACAACCACCATCAAGGTCACTATTTCCACTATCACAACCACCTGGCATTGGCTGAGAAGAACCAGCAACAACACCACCTGTCAATGAGTTCTGAGAAGAACTAGCAGTGAGGTCCCTGTCAATGAGATTCTGAGAAGAACTAGCGGCAAGCTCAAGCACACTCAAATTTTCGCCCTCCATTGTCCACACATGCCACCGAACAATCCACAATCTAGGTATGAGCACGTTGGAAATTTCACAATCTAGCTATTCCTGTACTTTGGTAGCTCTGCTGCACGGCTGTGCATGAGCTGTAGTGAGAAATAGAGTTAGTGGTCAGTAAAATCAATACATTTTCTATGGTACCGGTAGGTCAGTGATACCACAAGTGGGCATGGCCCGTATGTACGTCATCATGCAAGTGGTCGTTCACGTAAAAAATGGTCCGCCGTAAAACTGAGTCCCCGCACCAATATTCACGTAAAAGTAGGTCCGGTGGGATAAATTTTCGCGTGAAAATTTGTCCGTCCACGTGGAGTTAAGTCCGCTTTAGTTATTCTTCTCGCTATGTAGGAAAATGACTGTTTTGAAGAAAGTGGAGAGCTGTAGAAGAAAGGCGAAGAAATTTGAAGTCAGGCATGGGGAGATGTTTTACAAGAATAAGGTAAGCTAGAAATTGCATATCAGAACTGCTACACATACACTACTTTGCTTTATTGGGAAATCTTTTGAAATATTTACGCTCAACTAAAGAACAAAAACAAGTACTGCTGTCTTGTCATGTTGACAAGACTTCAGGACACTTGGGTATAAATCGAACTTTGCATCGAATCAAAGAGTGTTGTATGTGGCCTGGAATGGTGTCTGATGTTAAAAAAAATGGTATATCACAATTTACAATTATATTCAATCTTGTTGAAAGTATTTACAATTTCAGATATCAACTTGTGATGTGTGCCAACGCATGAATCGAAAGCTCACTACAGGTGTTCCACAGCTGCATCCAATAACAATTGTTAGCTCATGGTACTGCATAGGAATGGACTTTATTGGGCCGCTATTCCCTACAGCAGATGATGGAAGCAAGTATATTTTGACCATTAGTGACTTTTTCAAAATATGTTGAAGCCATTCCTACACTGGATAAGTGTTCAAGTCGATTAGCTTCCCTTCTTTATTAGGTATTAATGGTGTCGTGGCATGTTCATATTTAGATAATTAAGAAGTATATTTGGGCGAGTGAAGCGAGACTCTCACTAACGAGTCTCAATTGAGGCTACTTAAAAACTTAAACATTAGCACAGGCACAAGAAATCGGGAGAAAAGACTTTGAAATAATGCTAGGAAAAGAAAAATACCAGCAAAGAGCTGCCGAGACAATGAGTAGGTATAAAATTGTTGTGTGTTGCTAAAGAACAGCAATAAACAAAACAAAAATATTTAACTAAAATTATTAGCAGCTAGCTATCAAATTGAAATTTCAGTCAAACCAGCTCGCTCGTCATACGTGCTGAAGCACATCACTAGTTAACTCTCTTACTGTTCTGTAGTTATTCATGAGATTTGGACTACCACATGTGATTATATCAGACTGCGGTCGTTAATTCAACAATGCTGTGGATAGTCACTTGGCAGAGCAATTGGGCATCAAAGGCAGCTCACAATTCCTATCATCCACAGGTATATTTATTTAAGCTTTTAGTGCATTAAAAACAGCAGAAGTTTTCACCCCTAAATTTTGATCGAGCAAATTAAACCTTCATGTATTGATGTAGATTACTGTAAAATTTTTACTGATTGATGCTTCTGTTTTAGGCCAATGGCTTAGATGATCGAGCGTTGGAATCAAACACTACAAAATGTGCTAACAAAATTTGTTTCCAAGCAGAAGAAGTCAAGGTCCTCTTATAGATTCATGTGTGTTTGCTTACAATAAATCCAGACAAGAGTCCACTAAACATACTCCATTTGAAATAATGTTTGGAGGCAGAGCTACTCTTCCAATTGATATTAGTATGACTAAAGATAGTGCAGAAGATTTAGCTTGCCTTAGTCATGAATTTGACGGAGATGTTTATCAACTTCAACAAAAGACAAGACTTGATGTTATGGTATCAGCCAAAAGAAATTATTTTGGCTGCTCAAAGAGACAGAAACAGTATTATGATGCCAAACGTGCTAATCCTCATTATTAATTATGGTAGGCGAGCAAGTCCTATTGAAATATTTTAATCGCAAAAAAAGGAAAGGTGGAAAGCTGACATGGCGGTACATTGGGCCATATGACATCCTCAGTGCTTCAAAGAAAGGTGTCTTTGTCCTTAAGCATTCCGTATCTGGAAAAATAAGTAAAGCAATTGGCTCCCATTTAAAGTTGTATATTCCCAGAGATACAGATGATGTTTCAGCGAAAGTCACAACAAAAGCACATTAATTAATATCATAATAGTGTTTGTATATTGGTATGGCAGTATGTTGATGTCAAGCAGTATACCATTAGTTATCTCTTCTGCTTCTTTTCGGTAAGTTAAATGAAGCTAATGGATCCTATCAAGTCTGGAGTTACATTTTTTCAAAGGTGTAGAGCACACGCTCTACTGAGGCCACCCCAGGTGCCTAACCGTAACCAGTGTAGTTAAAAATCGTTGAATTAACTTGTCAAGGTTAGTTTCAAACTCATATGCACTTGGCCTTTGAGTGGCCTTCTAGTGAGTACAACTAAGGGATTGTAAAGACACATTATATGGGAATAGCTCAGGATGTGGTGTGGGAAGGTGTGGTGAGGCGATTAGTGTTGATTGGTCCTGAATGAGCATGAACAATGCATCAATATACCATAATTAGAGAAAACTCCAGGCCTAAGTCCAACACTGACCCAGAGGCCGGGCTTTTCAATCTAATTATGGTATAGTGATGTATATACACTCAACCTCTCTTATCTGGTTCGTCTAAGTTACGGACACCTCTGTCTACCCGACACCAACTAAAATTATGGACCGCTTACGGATCGTCAGTGTAGTCGGAAAGCTACCAAATTAAACGAATAAAATCGGGAAAATATTTCGCGCGTGGCACTGCGAGTGTATTCGATCGTAGCGTTGTGTGCGGAGATGGAGCGGTGAAATCAACTTGCAGTTATTGCGTCTACCGCTAGTTCTTCTCAGAATTCGTTGACCGGCGTCGCTGCTAGTTCTTCTCAAAACTCTTTGAAAGGCAGTGGGGCTGCTAGTTCTTCTAAGACCTCAACGACCAGCGGTGGTGGAGGCAAGGTCGCGTTAACTAAACGCAAGCGTAGCGTTTTAACTCTAGAAAGAAAGCTGGAGATAATATCAGAAGTTAAGAAGGGAAGTCAGTGAGGCAGTGTCTGGACAGTTTGGTGTTCCAAAATCTACAGTGAATGATATTTGGACATGAACATGAAGAAATTGTAGAAGATGTGTTGCAAGAAAGACTGAGTCCGAAAATGAAGATGAAGCTTCTTCAATGCAATTACTCCATCGCAAGCTTGTGATGCTTTCGATACTGCTTTGGAGTGGTTGGAATCCAAAGGCAACACACACCCTGCACATCTTATGCTGGTAAAAAGTTGGAGAGATGATGCAGCTCAGCGTCGCTTGAAATCTATGAAGCAAACTAAAATCACTTCATATTATAAATAAATTGATTCATGTATTTACAGGTGTTTTGTTAATTTTAAATAATATACAGTGCTTCCAGCTTAAAGAGTGAACTTTCTGAAATTTATGATGCTATCACAAAAACCACTGTAATATATGAAGTATGCATGATCAATATCTAAATTTTGGAAAAGTTACACATTATTGGCATACAAAGCTGCACTCAAATTATTTTTGTGGTTTTGTGGTTAGTTTTGTGGTAACAGGTGATACAACTGAGAGCTTTTGGGCAGTGAATTTGGTAGTTTTTAAGAAAAAAAAAGAGAAATTATTGGTCCTTATCTCTCTAACTTGGTTCACTGATAGTTAAGCTCCTAATCTTTCATTTGAACCAAATTGTGTAAGTTGGTGAAAATTTTTACGTCCAATATTTAACGTTTTATGAAAAAAAGTGTTTAAGAAAAAACTTTTGAATTTATTGGGTTATATCTCTATAAATTTGTTCTATGGTATAAAATTATGATACAATTTATGTGTATTAATTTGATAGCTTCATTTTTAATAATCACTGAATTATGGCCAATTTTTCATTAAATTTACATTTTTATGGTAAGGGTCTCCAAATGATGACGTTTGAGGTAATAATACGCGGGCTGATCTACGTAAGCGTGACGTCTAAAATGTGCGCATGCGTATTGCTGCGATAGGTCCAGCTGGTGGCGCCATTTTACCGCACTTTTCAGTGACATTGGCTGCCCAGTTATAACTAATCACTCGTAGTTTGCAGTAGTTTGTACGAGCTTCTAGTTGTGCGCTAAAACTGGTTGAAGGTTGCCGAGGGTTATCTGGAGCTACAAAGCTTAGAGGAGAGAAGCACAGGACCGCGGCTAAACGCCTCCTCAAGTAAGTCTGAGTGTTGTGTGCTTAAGCGTGTATTTAAACTCTATTCTTACTTTCTTGGTGTGACGAATTTCTGAAGTACTCAACAGTAATGTGAAGAATCCAGCACATCACTACACTTTAGCTATGGCCACACACATTCCAGTATTACTTTGTCCTTCACACTGAATCATTCATATCATTTTATTCATGATTTTACTATATTTTCTATCTACTTGTTAAATTTCAACTTTTTTTTAAATTATACAAAAAAAAATTGACAATTAATATAATTTTATAATGACATTATACAATATATATTATTACATAATTTTATGATGACATGAAATTGTGGTAGATACAAGCAGCAGTTGAATTTGGAGGGTGGTAAATAGCATAACCCATAGAGAACTGTACCTATATAGACATGAGGAGTAATGGACAGCTAAAGCATAAATAGTGGCATATAGAGTCTGTGATGAATTGTATATCTTATTATCTTGGTCAGCAAACAGTAAATTGGCTGAGTTTCTAAATAAATAGGCCCTATTTAAACAGGTAAGAAAATCTGAGTGGACAAGCAACCCGTGATACAAACCTACCTCACATTGTAGCTTGCTCTTGTTAAGTAGCCTTGAATAGCAACAAAGTCCTGAGCCTAAAATGAACCAGAATGTCAAGCAGAAAGGGTAGAAACGAAGTCACCAAACTACGACTGCTTTTTGTTTACAATTGTCTCCGAGGTACTGCGCACGTGTTAGGCCCGGTTTGAGACTATAAAGGGGAATACCCGTATTACTGGTGGGTAAAGCGTTGCGCGGCACAAACCAATTACGATTAGTTACGATTAATGACGACGCGTAGACGAAAATGTGACGTCAAATAAAATGGCGAATAATGTATTGCAGTCTATGGGCGATGCGCGGTTCTCTACCTTCTATGAGTTAAAGTGATTTTGTAGCAGTTGGAAACAACATTTGGAGGAGTAACAATAAGGTACATGCATATAAAAAAGCTGTATTTTGTTTCTATATGATAAATTCAAAAAGTTCACTCTTTAAGCTGGACGCACTGTACTGATTCAATTATCAAATAATTAATTGTGTACACGTTCATCACCGAATAAATTAAGTATTTCTGAGTTACGGACATTTCTTAATTACGGACACCCTCGGTCCCAGACTGTCCGGATAAGAGAGGTTTGAGTGTATAGTTCATGCTCATTCAGGACCAATCAACACTAATCGCCTCACCCACCTTCCCACACCTCATCCTGAGCTATTCCCATATAATGCGTCTATATCATCTCTTTTAGATGTACTCACTAGAAGGCCAATCAAAGGCGAGTGCATATGAGTTTGAAACTAACCATGACAAGTCTATTCAACGTGGCCCCAGTGAGCGTGTGCTCTGCACCTTTGAAAAAATATGACAACATACTAAATGATCATTGTCACTTTTACAAATTTTCTTAGAATGTTTTAACTGTTAATTTTATTCTATGACATTTAAAATGTTATTTTATACGCCACTATATAGGTTCACTGGATAATATAAACGATTTTTAATGTACTATCTGCTTCACTCTACTAGAAATGTACTCAAAGGACAGAGCGGTTTTAGTTAATCTTGTACAGTGTTATTACAGACCTGCTGGCTGAGCAATAGGGATTGTATTTGGTTGAAACAATTAAGCCCATTGTTGGTATTGAAGGTAAACTTGTTAGTTAATGACACCACATACTATTGAAATTTAGCTACTAGTTTTTAGTATAGATTGCATGCTACTCTTCTGTGTTTTTAGTGTAACCTCTATTATAACTAAATGAACTGTCATTTAGTTTCTCTGTTTTGTTTTGGTAATTTTAATGTTGGAACACTGCATATGTATCAAAAGCTCATTGCCTGAGGGAACTGATACAGACTGCACTCTAATATCAGCTCTATCTATGTCAAATAATACCTATCAGATGATTCTATGCCTCCACTGCCACCACCCACATATATTTCTTCAAAATCGTAAGTTTCTACTTGTCTATCTCTAATGATGGTTATTATGCATATCATAATCATTACTAGTCCGACAAAGGAAAATTTCAGACCTCCTTCAACAAGTACTCCTGCAAAGAAGCGAAAAGATTTCTGTAAAGATATTTCTTTGTTCAATTCACCTGCAAAGAAAATCAAAATCGAAGATGTGCAAGCTCCATTCAAGGTTTGCCTTGGTCTCAATATTAAGAAATGTATCTATTTTACCCACCCAATGACATGTTATTCTCATGTACATACATAATTGTGTTACGTATTTTGATATCACACTAAATGTTTAGCAAATGCCAAGACACCTAATTGAAAACTACACACTTAGTTTTTGTGTGTTGTAATTATATTATTACATAAGAGCTGTTTGAATATTTATTGTTATACAGGGAAACCAAATACAAACATGGTAATAAAGAAAGGTAACATGGCAACTTGTGTATTTCCTGTATATCATCAAGAGTCAACATTATTTTAGTAACAGGGTAATCATTGATGTAGACTCCTGTACAGTCAGCAAAAGAAATCTGAAAGCTTGGCTTCCAGATTTTCAACTGTTTGAATCAGATAGAGATTGTATTTTAAACCATACTGGATGGCTCACAGATACCATCATAAATGCTGTCCAAATTATGTTGAAGAAGCAGTTTCCTCACATTAATGGTCTACAGGATACTTGCCTTGGCTCAGTATATCAATTCAACTCTTTGCAAGGGGAATTCATTCAAATTCTTTTTTTTCCTGGCCATTCGCTAACAATATTTACTATGAGTTTAACTCATCCATGTGTTGCAGTATTTGACAGCAAATACAGTACAGTATCTACTCCTGTAGCCTCACAAATAGCTTCAATTCTGCGTACAAGTCACCAACACATTGAACTACAGTTTATGGATATTCAGCAACAGGTATTACAAAGAGATGTATTTATAACTACAAAAGCTCTTCAGGTGTTGGGCATGTTTGTACAGTGACTATGTTGTTTGATCTTTAACTCCTGTCATATTTTATTTACAGAGTGGCAGCAATGATTGTGGGCTTTTGCAGTGGCTAATGCAACAGCATTGGTATTTGGAATCCAACCACATACTGTACATTACGATCAATCCAGAATGAGGGCCATTTATACAGATGTCTGGCAAAGGGAAAAAATCACACCTTTCCCACATAAAAAGTGTTCTTGTTTCTAGATCAGTTTCAAGAAAAGAAGATATTTCTATATTTTGCATCTGTAGAATGCCTGATGTGCAAATCCAAATGGTAGAATGCACTGAATTTTCTGCCGGATCTTCACCCACAATGATTGCCCCCTTATAATGTATTATCTTCCAAGTAGGGCACAGATTCTAATTAGTACAAAATTGCAGAACACACTGGTTTAGTTTGAAGAAGCCGCAGCGTATTAATGGCGCCTGGAGTCACTCGTTTAGAATAGATACATCAAGGCTCACAGCTGCGACGACTTGGAGGGAGAATCTGCTTTGGTATCTTTGGAGAGCTTGACAGAAGGTTAGTGAAGACGGTAGAAGTTAGAAGCAGTTTCAGTGTGCTAACTTCAACTTCTCAGGAGTTTTTGATGCTAATTTTTTCCATCCCGGTTACTGTTGTGAAGAGAAACTAATATATATTATTATTAAAAGAAAATGTGAGTTATTACATTTATTAACTTACACTGTAAATCATTTGGTGTGAACTCCCGCCAAATCCACACCTTTTGGTTGGTGTGAGCTCACACCACCTAATTGTAAGCGTGTACTACACACCATTTGACAGTGTGACTTCACGCTTTAAGCATTAGGTGTGACGTTCACACCATATTTTATCCAATTCTTTCTCCCTAATTAATTTTACCTGTTGAGTAATTATAGATGGCAGGATTTCCTACAGTGGTTGAGGAGAGGGGTGGTCTTTAAGATTTCCAGCTCACAGTGATGGTCTGGTACAGTTCACAGTGATGGTCTGGTACAGCTCACAGTGATGGTCAGGTACAGCTCACAGTGATGGTCTGGTACAGCTCACACCCTCAAGAAATTTGGTAGATTTTTTTTTACTTCATCATTGGTAATTTTTGATTTTATTACAAGCTGGAATGGGAGAAAAATTAGGGTGATTTTAGCAGGACCGAAGTAGTATCTTTTATGATATGGTCCTATCTATGTATAATGAGTGGGTGTGGTCTAAAATATTCATATTGCTCCAGCAAATTATCCTCTATGAAATCCTGGTGGTTTTTCACACTGAAACAATAATAAATTCAATAAATGCGAAGTCAAACTAATTGTTCAATTAAAAAATATTTAAGTGGCACAAAAAAAGATCGGTGAGACTGAATATGGTATAAACCTAAAACACAATGATCAAATAAATCTGACGGCTTGATCACACTAAACACAGGTGGAGAGTTATTAATTACTTCAAACGAATGAAAATGAGTAGAAAAGCAAATTGTATGCAGCAGTTCCAAAACAAAATAATAACACAAGTTGTCAACAATTATTTCTTGAATAATTCCGAATTGAGGAAGTAGATCAGATGTTGCAACCACAATGTCCCCGGATGTGTAGCGAGTACCACATAACTCGATCCATGACACACTATTAAATAAAATTTTGGCACATAATAACAATCATCAACAACAACTATAATAATAGAAGCAAGAAATAAAAATACCACACTAATAATATTTTCCTACAACACTAGTAATAATTATACACCTGTATTAAATGACTGGCACATACTATGTACTTGACTGAAACACTGACGGACATACTTCACTGAAATACTAACAGACATAATGGACTGAAGTATTTACACAGACGTAGCTAACCAAAATACCAACACAGACGTACTTGACTGAAATACCAACACAGACGTACTTGACTGAAATACCAACACAGACGTACTTGACTGAAATACCAACACAGACGTACTTCACTGAAATACCAACACAGACGTACTTGACTGAAATATCAACACACACATACTTGACTGAAATACCAACACAGACGTACTTGACTGAAATACCAACACAGACGTACTTGACTGAAATACCAACACAGACGTACTTCAACACAGACGAACTTGACTGAAATACCAACACAGACGTACTTCACTGAAATATCAACACAGACGTACTTCACTGAAATACCAACACAGACGTACTTGACTGAAATATCAACACACACATACTTGACTGAAATACCAACACAGACGTACTTGACTGAAATACCAACACAGACGTACTTGACTGAAATACCAACACAGACGTACTTGACTGAAATACCAACACAGACGTACTTGACTGAAATACCAACACAGACGTGCTTCACTGAAATACCAACACACACGTACTTGACTGAAATACCAACACAGACGTACTTGACTGAAATACCAACACAGACGTACTTGACTGAAATACCAACACAGACGTACTTCAACACAGACGAACTTGACTGAAATACCAACACAGACGTACTTCACTGAAATATCAACACAGACGTACTTCACTGAAATACCAACACAGACGTACTTGACTGAAATACCAACACACACGTACTTGACTGAAATACCAACACACACGTACTTGACTGAAATACCAACACAGACGTACTTGACTGAAATACCAACACACACGTACTTCACTGAAATACCAACACAGACGTACTTGACTGAAATACCAACACAGACGTACTTCACTGAAATACCAACACAGACGTACTTGACTGAAATACCAACACACACGTACTTGACTGAAATACTAACAGACTCGTCTGAAATAGTACTGACTCGTACTTTACTGAAATACTACTACATGTAGTTGACTGATATTCTTATACACAAGTACGATAAAATATTGACTGACATATAACGTTCAGCCCCATAATACCCAGGCTAGATATAAGCATTACTTAAGTACCTTTTCAAATCGATTTCCTCCGCACGTGTAGAGAAAACTTCAAGAACTTGATCTTTATAAGGGCATGACGACAAGCAACAAACAGATGCTGTAAAGTCACACATTTATCAACTAGAGAGCATCGTTAAGTAACAAGCTAACTTACATACACCCACATTAGTGTTTTTTCCAAACGGATAGGTTGAAATGGATGCTGCACCAAAAACATAGCTCATCATATGCTGGTGACGTGTGGCAAGAGTCTTCGGAATGTTCTTGTAACATCTCACTCTGTGAGCCAAATCCTTGAAATAGCTATGCTTTCCCTCAAAACGCATACACCAGAAATGTACAAGCGGTCCAAACCTATAGATATTATAATTAGTTAAAATTCATCAAGGGATAGCAAACCCCTCGCCCATCAAAATCACACACACACACACACACACACACACACACACACACACACACACACACACACACACACACACAAAAAAAAAAACAGAAAAAAAATCAGGTCAGTTGTGAAATTTCTGCTCACCAAATAATACATGGCTACATGTCATATACCATTCTATCATAACATTCGCAAAACTAATTCCACTCCTTCCAAACAAGCAAATCACACACTTTTATGTCTTACTTGTCTATAGCTTCTGGGTAGTGCACCATGTAGTGCATCTTGGGAATGATAGGGCAGGTTGGGTATAAAACTTTAAAATTTTCGTGATGTTCACAAATAAGTTCTTTGATATAGGGCGCACAGTCTCTGGATAAAATTGGAGCAAATATCAAATCCATTATACTAAGCAGTAGTACAAAATTGGTCCAGTGTTCATCATCCTCTGGAACTTGAAGTCCAATCATCAGAGGCAACAACCTGGCCAGGCACCACATTTGTGTAGCTGCAGTGAAAAGTCAAGGAAATGATGAACAATTTTCACTAATGTTTGTAAAGCTAAGTTGGTGGGCGGGAAGGATGAAAACAAAACAAAAAAAACAACAACAACAACTCTATCTACACAATCTATGAAGATGAAGGGGTAGAAATCTTGTATGACATACCATTTCAAGAAACTGAGGAAAGAAATACTTAAAAAGTATTTTGTGATAATACTATGATACATGAAGCTGGGAAGAATCGAGTTGAACCCAACCATGGAGGAGTATTTTTTCATTTGAATGCTACATAGTCTGGGCAATTCCGTGGTGACGGACGTACAATTTTCAAACTATATTAGTCTCTAATACTAATGTAAATCACAGAGAGTATATATTTAATACTAGATATGACATATCTTACTTAGGAGTATTCATTGGTATAGAATACTAAAAGATACATGGAAAAATATTCTTCCAATTTCCATGGGGGGGAGGGGGGGGGGGGAATCCCATATTTCTGCATGAAACCGTGATACAGTTAACACACATACACATACGTATATAAATACATACAGAAGTACCTGTCTGTTTGAGAGCATGGTCAGAAGAAGATATTGTTTTCGATGAAATCACAGATGGCTTATTTCTGGTATCTGGACCCTGGTAAGGAAAGCTCTCAATGGCATCATTGATAGCTTGCAATGTTATTACTCCACTATGAATAAGATGTTTTAGAAGTTCCTTAACTTCATAAGGTAAACAACCCTCCAAGCAATCATGCATTACATCTGGAACAAGACCTTCAGTTATATGAAAAAACCGGGATGAATTCAAAATTGAGTTTCTGTGGATGCCATAGGTCGTAGCATAGTGGTTGTGCAGGTCACCTCCCAGAGATGCACAATGGCTTGCATGAGTCAGCCGGGTTCGTGGCTGAAATGAATCTGAAAGAAACTGATGAAATTATTGGATGATCACTTCATTCAAAGCATACAGAAAAAAAACTACCTCAGATTCCATTGTTTCTTTTACAGCCAAGCAATGGCGACATTTTCTAAGTGCAGCATTTAGAGCCTTGTAGCCTCCTAAGAACTGACTCGCCAAATTATCAGCCGGAACCAGAGACAGAGTACCCCGAAAAACATAGTTGGACGCACCAATGACCAAAGACACTCCCTCATCCTGCAAGATGAAGTATTATCAGTGTAGAAGATAAATAAACTATCATAATTTACCGCTTCAAGTAAACGGACATCCTCCATGAAAGTTTCCAAAACACGATCACAACCATATTTTTCTAGCAGACTTGTTTTCAAAACAGCAAACAACTGAATTGCTCCTAATGTGGACCGGTGTTTCGGTGCAATATTGCCAAGAGTATAGTAAAATAATGCTGCAATGCCAACATTAGAGGGTAGTTACATACAAAGGAAATATTTCAAGACTAACCTAATTTGTGCTTTTTGGCATGCGATCCCAATGGATTGCACACTTCCACATCGTCGTAATAAGCCATTATTTCCAAAGGCGGTATGCAAGCATTGTCAGTGAACAAAGGATTAGTCTTGTACATATCCCCATCACAGAAATCTCCCAGCAAACCATCATCACGACCATGACCTCTTAGTACCTACATTCACACACACACAACACACACCGTAAGACCAGATCTTTTTTAGGGTAGGAATGGAGGGGAATTCGTAAGAGGCTTGGCTTACACAATGACTCCACGATGGACATTCATAATCTGCAGTTAACCCTTACATAACAATTACCTCTTCCAAAATAACAGGGTCCGATAACAATTGCTTGATCGACGATAGCAGGGGTATGTCGTAAACATAATCTGACACCTTTCTAAATTTTCGCCTGCCTCTTTGAGTAATAGACACCATTCTACTCCCCAGTTTTCTCTCCACTGGAGCCTACATGTTATAGGAAAGAAAAAAAATATTATTTTAGAACATCAATTAACTCACTGTGATCATCTATTAGAGAGCAGCAGATACTCATAATGAGAAAATGTTGCTCGTATTTAAGCTCGATTATGTTTTACAGTAGCTATGCACATGACTCACCACAACTTCAAGATTATCTTTGACAAAATTTTGTAACTGAGATTTTGTCTTTAATCGGGCAAACACACTCTTTAGCTGTGGACACTGGAACACACTTTTCATGTCACAGTTCATTCCAATACTAATTTTCTTTAATTGTTCTTCAACCTTTTCCTCTAAATAATTAACTGTCAAATCGATCATTACTGAAATGTCATCTAATAGTGATCCAAGATGTGATTCTGGAACCTTATAAACTTCCTTAGCTTTCAAGAGAAAAAGTCCAACTTGCTTCAATGTCAAAGGAAATGAGTTGCTGGAATTATTGAAAACATTGGTTCCTGAAGAATGATCTTCCATAGATTCACTAGCATCCACATCATCAGTGGCATCTACAGGAATAGTAGTCTCTTGGTCATGGGCATCGATCTCTCGGTCATCGGCATCGATCTCCAGTACATCTCGATGAATTCTGTATAAGTGTTTTTGAAAAGATGCAAAATTTTTATAAGTCCGTGGACATCCAGCAATACCACAGCAGATGTGGAATCCAGCTTCATGTGCGTGCAAGGCACCGATGTGACGCATAACGCGTTTCATAGATACCCCGCCAAACCACTCGCAAAGAGGACAGCTCCATACTTTCCGCGAAGTCGACATGTCCACCTCCTACAACAGTGTGCTCTCGCCACAATCATAAACTCCAATAAATGCACTTCATAAACTCCAATAAATGCACTTCATAAACTCCAATAAATGCACGCCGCCTATTAATAAGGTAACGGTTGACCAACCACGTGTGCGGTTGTTGAAGTTTTCCCACTAATTGCTGCTGGATACCGATGATGGCTACAGTGGTTAAGACTATTTTAGTGACATTTGGGGAAAGCAAAAAAATCCTGAAGATAACAGATAAAGATGGAATTGATTCTCTCCGAAAAGAATTTTTCCACAAGTTTGAAGTCTCTAACTGTGAAGAGAAGGTTATCTTTCAGAGGTACGATTCCGTGTTCGAGGAGTACGTAGACATAGACGAGGGAGCGGAAATCTACAATAAAGATAAATTGATGGCAATTATTACTTCTTCTGAAAGTGTAAGCTAATTAAGAGTCTTCTAGTTTCTATCAATAAAGTGGGTTATATATCGTTCAGGGTGGAATTGAGTGTTATGTAGGCATGAATGCAGCTAGCTAAATGCAATATCACTGAATAAGAATTCCTGGGTTATTTTTCTTTTTGGTAAAGATGTGTATACAGAGAATGGGTGGCATCATTTTGAATTTGTTCAAAGAAAAGTATGGGTAGTATGTAGTTTTGTTTCATCACCTATTAAATTGCTATACTGTTAACCTCCCAGAATACGTATTCTATTGGATCTATTCATTCAAGTTCTACTTTGGTATCTACTACTCCTAGTTCTGCTGCTTCGAGTCCTATTGCTATGGGATTTGGTACTTCTCCGATCCTAGGTTGTAGTACACGTAAGAGGCAGTTCTCAGATTCTAATGAAGATGAAGAATTTGATGATACAGTAACAGGCAAAGAGAATGAACCTGAAGTAAGTGAAGTACCTAATGGCGGCACTGCGTTTGATTCTCTTACACCTACGATCAAGAAGGTATTGAGCAATTAAAAGATCAGGGCTACAGATGTTTTATTATATACATGAATTGCAGGTTCAAGCCAAAGTGTGTAAGTCAGATGCCGACAAACTTCCTTTGCCTGATCCATTTCCACTTCCACTACACTTTCCACATCGTCTGGAGGTTGCTCTTGAATCGGGAAAATTATCCATGAAAGAGAAAAAAGCATTCATTTCAGAGGTGGCTTCATCCATGCTCAGATTTAAGCGTTATCCTGATCGTGATGACTATTTTTGTGTGGCTCGGGCAGTCATTTCCAAGTATCCATTCTTGAAGCCAAATAACGGAAACCCTTACGTGAGTATAGTTCTTGTTTTTTCCTTTATTCTTTTTTTTTTTACGGTAATATTTTTTAATGTGATTGCTGTAGGATGTGTTGATACGCACCTTGATGAACCGGTTCAAGGAGTTTCGACGGGGAAAAAAATCTAAGTTGACTCCTTCTGCACCTAAAGGTAAATATATGTGTTTTGCAAGATTTACTATAGATTACATGTATGAACATGCATGCGTGCATCCAATTCACTTTAGGTGCCAATTCACGTCCCAGTAACATCAAGCAGAAGTCCCCTGGTATTACCATGGAGCCATTACAACCAAAACCATTTCCAGGAGAAGATAATGTTAGTTATGAGCGCCATCTAAAAACATTGCAGGTTAGTTACGGTTTATTATTGCTATGGTTATTAAATGCAATTATTATTTAAATAAAATGTTATTTAATTGACACAGATTCAATACAAAAAGACCAACAGAAATAAAGCAGTGGTGAAGGAGCTGATGGAGCGTTCATTTGCTTTTCGAAGAGCGGAAATTCTTAATATGTGTCCTTCATTGGAGAACGTTTTTGACAGATTTCCTTTTCTGCAAGAAATGGATACAGTAAGTATAATCAATCTTAAAGTTAGTGTTCTTGGAATTAATTGTGGTTTTGATTATGCAACATGAAAAATTATGGTATACTCACAGCGCTAGGCTGTACATTACTCTATTTAATGTGCACTACAATAATCATAGGGTCACTTAGGCTAAATTATGAAATTATCAGGGAGGCTTCTGTTGAAATATTTTTTTGTTTTTTGTCGAAATCAGTTGTGTATAATTGTGTTCAAAACTTAACAAACCACTTTGCTGAGATACCGGTGTTTCTTTATTTTTTAACAGCCCAATAACTCACCACTATTTGAGTGAGACTATGGTGAGCTTGTTTTCAATGATACTCTATCTTGTATAGCCAGCAATCAAACTTATCTTTCTGGTTAGGCAGTTTATGAATGTGATTGTACATTATTTAGCTCATGATGGAAATGGAGCTCATCATGGAGGATAGTGATTTACAGAGTAAAGCTAAGGAGAGGTGGACTTCGAAGATACCAAGTATTTTGGAACAAGCCAAATTAGAAGCAGAACGACACACTGGCCGACTTTCTGCATTTTTAAAGCAAGATGCTGATGGTAAGTATTAAGTAACGTAACAATGAACTAAATACTACAATAATCGTGCAAATCATGACATGACGTTTTAGCAGAACCACGGACGAAGTCATGCAATGTATTAATATGATTGATTGCAGATCGTGAAGGAGTGAATGCTTGGGTGCGTGTCCTTATGGTATTGCCATTGCTACTGCCAGATGTGCGAATTAAAGCTGATCCCAGCAAGGTCATATACTATGCAGAGGTAAATTTTTTATTAAACCACTTTCAATTATCCCCCCTACCCCCCCCCCCCTGTCTGATGCAATACTATGTTTTATTTATTTATTTGACGTATCCATCTTCATTTTAATCAGGTCTTGACTAACAAAATTTGTTTTATTTGACTCGATCAATTCCAATAGCATACCAACATCCAGATTGAATTAACCCTTTAGTTGGTGGAGTCGCCGATTGGTGAAACTAAGAAAATATATCATTTTTATCACTTGAAACTGAATTTATATTTTTATTTATTTATTATTGATTTAGATTATTATTATTATTATTATTATTATTATTATTATTATTATTATTATTATGTCTCTGTAGGAGTGTGTGGATATCCATTCAGTTGTGGAAGAGGTCTCCTATCTTACTCCTTATATCTTGATGACAGGAAGTCTACTTCAGCCAGAGCAAGCTTTCTTGGTGGTAGATAAGAAGATCATCAATGAAGTAATGAATTTTGAGGACATTCCATTTATTTTAACAAGTGCTTATTTTGGTTTTAATATAAAGTACCCAGTCGGATGCAATAATTTTTATTCATTTTTGGAAATATTACTTTTTCAGTTTCCGGTCAAAAAGGCCTCAATTTCTGTTAAACATTTACTCACATCTCTGTCTTTTTAATTTAAATTTTTGAATTTTTAATAAATCTTTTAATTCTGATGATACACCACACAATGTATAATGGGTTTACCTGCAAGGCTCAGGTGGCTGGTTTTGAAGATCTGATCCAGAAGATGGCTGCTCGGCTTAATTGAGTCTGCTGTAATTGGTGTGGGTGGAGTTTGGGAAGTAGGAGGTAACACTAAAGCGGTGTGTATCCACACAAACAGCAGTGTGAGCTTACGCTCATAAGTGTGTGTACAACACACCAACAAAAGTGTGAGCTTACACTCATAAGGGTGTGTACAACACACCAAAATCATTGAGCGTGAACCCCACGCTATTTTGGGTGTGAGTATAGGGACAAGTGCGTCACACTCAATTTGGTGTGCAGTACACACCTTTCGATTTACAGTGCAGGTATAGCTCGCTAAATAGAATCTGAACAAGTTGCGGTGACCCGGATTCGAATCTGGGTTTGGTTGGCGGTACTGTCATGACATATGGGATCAATTAGACAAGCTTCTCTAGTAAAGGCCTCTTGTGAAAAAGTTCCTGTGGAATGATTCTTCAGCCTGAGCTCCACAGATTTGTGATGGTTTGCTACTTCTTTGACAACTAGCATACTCAAGGCATCAATTGCTGATCTTCCTATATATGGCCTCCTCCAATTTATGTCCTTTCCTAGATGGTCACATGCAGGTTTGCTGCCCATTTTGCAGAGCGGCTCTTATACGTATGTGTGTATTGTATGTCTATGTAGCCCTGGAAAGAAGGCATGGCGGCCCAGTGCACTCTCCTCAAGAAAAGAATAAAGTCATCCCACAATGTAAGTAGATTTTTTTATATGAGGGTCATATTGTTAACTTGTGTGTGAAGTTTGGTTCTGTCATACTGGCGAAACTCATTTTATACAGGGGAATATCATCAGGTTATTGACTCAGTACTCACACACATGTCACAGGCACGAGTAAATGAGGCCAATCAGATGAGTGACATCCTCCAATATCAAGTAAAGAATAGCTACAAATTGTTTACAAGTGGGAGGGGGAAATTTATAACACAACATAAAAACTTTAATACCAAATATGGTCTGCGATAAGTTCAATTTATTATATGTAAATTACGTAGCGTTTTAATTATATTTCAATATTATGTATATTTACCTCAAATTTAAAACATACAAATTTAAAACGGGTGTTTCGCAGCAAACTGTTGGAGCCATCCTGAATGTACTGAGCGGCGATGAAGAGAAGCCCGTAGCATTTTCCAGCAGGCAGTTGCGAGGCCCAGAAGTTCGTTACTCCGTAACCGAACCGGAGAGTGTGGCAATCGTTGCAGCATTATACCATTTTGTTTACTACTTACACGGTACGCATGTCAAGACCGCCGCTGGTCCGAGTCGTGAGAGTGCTGTATGATCTCGTGGGTGAACTGTGCCTATTGGAAAAGACTCAGAAACCAGTGAAGGCACTGCCCCATCGCCTTCATCTAGCACCAGTGGGCCCGAGCTAGAGAGGGGGAGATGTGGGACAGTTAGAGAAAGGATGCCATCCAAGCAGATGGCCTAGAAGAGTTTGTTACTTACTTTTAATGTTGCTGGCTTTTCATTCAAGTACCTGCAATGTACCAAGCACCTGGAGGACCACGGGGCACTCTAGGCAAATTAAAATATTATACTACAGAATAGCAGCTAAAGTGATGAGGTAAGATTAAACTATTTGAAAGTGTATAACCTTTTTAACGTTATTTTTACTACCTACTCCGCAGTGACCAGAATTCAAACCTGGGTTATTGGCGAGCGAGCGTAGCGAGCGAGACACTTACAGGGGTAACACAATCGAAAATCGGGGATGTTTGTTTATTTAGATATATGTATGGACGTATGTATGTCATTTTGTACTTTGACCCTCCGCAGTTTTGTGTTCGCTACGCGTTCGACCCCGTCCCAAACTTCTCTAAACAGAATCCTCCGGTTTAGTGACCATTACCCGTATCACCTTAGAAATTGAATTGTTTACGGCTTTGAATTGCGGGTGCAGTTAAAACTCAAAATCTTATGGGAGCTCCATTTCTATTCGAGTTAGTGGCGGTGGTAAATTAATGTGCTATTTGTCACAGTTATAAGCCCTACTCAACAGTATTTACTTAAAAATGCATTGTCCACTAGACGAACCACGCAGGTAAGTCTTGCTTAGGTATGTTCAGTTGTGTGAAAGTATTGTGCGTTACAACTACTATTAAGAATATCACAAAGAAAATTTTGAATAACGTGATTTGATTTTGTTGCTTCTTTTTCAATTCAAACTGTTGCGGTATGACATTGAAACCCCTTTACCTCATACGTAATTTAAAAACTCGACTTTATTTTAATAGCTTGAGTGTTAGTTGTTAAAATCAAATTTAACAACAGTGTAGTTCAAGGCTCGCTCGCCATTTGTGCCCAAGCACACCACTAGTTACTACCACAACCTAATGTAAGGAGAAACATAAAAAGAAATACCATACATGGCTTAGAGATTAGAACATTAATTACACAAAATCAATGAAAAATTGGTGCATTGCAAATTTACAACTTAACATATTAACTAATAAGATTGTCATAATTACCAACCAGCTTTGCAGTGAAGTATTTGTATTTAAATAGTATTTAATGAATTTGACCCCAACCCTAGTATGAAGAGGAAGGGGTGATGGACTGAGAGGCTCTACAGCATTTGGAACTTTTTATTGTGACTATCCAATAGTACCAGCCAGCCATATCTACCTCTTCTCCCTTGATATATTAGGGTGTTTTAAAGTGAGATCTATTACAGTTAAATCAAAGTTATCTCGAATCCTATTCAAACCGACCAATATTATCAACATGTGCTATCATAACTACATATCATTGTAAGCAGTTAGAGTTAAACTGTTCTGCTATGCATTACATTGTAAAAAGATTGTTTACTGTATATGTAATGGAGTGTAACGCGTCTAGTATTTAAATATTTGTTATTATAGTTGAAATTGCCGCATCGTTAACTGATTATTCAATCACAGAAAGTGGCAAATCATAGAGTAGGAACGAGATTATGCAAACATCAAATATTGAAGAGCTGTTGCTTGTTTGTCTATTTGTTTCAGCTTTATGCAAATGAGATACAATTAAGACCACAGTAGGTAAAGAATAATAGATGGCCTCAAACAAAATACATGAAGCTAGCTATTTGAAATAATTTGACTTTTGTCTCTTTCTACCTGTAGTATCTCTGCATATATCTTGTGATTCTGGTAATGAGGTGGCTGGGTCTGATAGACTTGAGGAATTCAGTTGTGAAGGTAGAGAAGAAGACACTTCTATTCATTTACTTATCGTAGTGTCATCATCTCATTCTTCATTTCAATACAATAACAAAACCTATCAACTTCGATTGTCTGGGGTGTTGTCTGACTTCATTCTAGACTAGCATATAGCGGAACACTAGCCAGGAAGCGACATTCCAAGTGCAGAAGGGCGAGTTGTGTTGTGGATACTGAGCAACCAGCCGCTATGCTTAATTGAGCACTAGATGATTCAACCGTCCTAACAATATGGTTTCAATAACAGAAATAGTGAACAAGCATGGTAACAAACTTTGTTGATTTTAAATAGTGTTTTTTTATGCATACATTATAGTGCTGGGTGGATATATCGATATTTGCACTATCAAGGTGATAGTTACTACCACTGTATCCTGATATTAGCTAGCTTAAAAACAAGTGGTCATGGGAGCCTAGCACTCAGGGGGGGCCTCAGTGTAGTAAGCTGCCCTAGCTCTGCTTTAGCTGTTTGTGTAGATGGGAGACACTTTGCTATATGGCAACACCCCCAGCTGAGTTACTCCTTCTGGAAGGGTCAAAAAGTGCCATCTGGAGCAACTTTGGCTTATTCTAGAAAGAAAAAAAAAGAATGATGAAAGAAGGTTTATTGTAAGCTGTGCTCTACTTCCATAAAGTATTCTGGAAACACCACTAACCTCCACTTCCACCTGAAAGAGCATTATAATGTATATGAATATTGAAAAAATCTGATCAAGCTAGCTATTGAGATAGTAATAGTGCCACTATCGCCCAGCACTAATACATTAACAATACTAACTGTGATCTCCCGCTGGCTTGCCATGCCACAAAGATGCCATTCCATTCAATGAGATATGGATGAAACTTGGTGGCGACAAGGGGCATTGGAGTTCTAAATTAAATTAGAAAGAGGACAAATAACGTAACGTACAAGTTGACCAGTTGCCACACTACTACATGAAGGAACAATATGCAATTGAACTATTTTTTAATCGTCCTTAACATTTACTAGCACATGTCCGATAGGAACAATAAGCACTTGAACCCTACCATTTCTTCTATAAGCCATGTCGTGTGTTTGCATCACGTTGTCTGCACAATGTCGCATAAAAATGCTGCAAGTAAAATGTCTTCTCAATCACCAACTCACGTCAGCTACTTGGGGGAAATTGATTCTTTTTAAAGTAATCAGAGTATGTCTATTATATAAGCATCATACTTTCTATTATAATTATATTCTACAAACAAATCTTGGGGCTCAGCACCTTGAAATTTCTTGAAAAACATTCTTGATCCATGTCTCTGCTATCTAGATCTGTACTAGCAATAAAGACACAACTCCAGCTAGCTAACTAGCTAAATTTGGATTGTAAAGAAATATATACCAGCCACACGTGCGATAAATTGCAAGCACAGAAACCAAAAATTAACAGCGTGCACACTGTTTTCCTGTGGTAAAAGCAGTTGACAAAACGATTTTAGAAGGAAACTGAAAACCAAATTAAACCTGACTAAATCTGCCATATGGACTTCATAAAAACAAATATAGACAGCCATAGCAACCAAGCTAATTTTGTATGGGTGGATGCGTGGGCAGTGTGCCAGTACCTTTAAGGTTCTGGTATAGTGCTTGCTTATGAATAATTCATGAGTTAATGAACACCTAAATATTTATGGGGAAAAAAGAAATCTAGGCCATATAATAAATATACACTAAAAACGCTACTTATTCTATACTAGAGAGGGAAAACAAGCCAAGATACAGTTCATGGGCTCTCAAAATCTTACTTCAAAGCATATCATTTTGTAATTTTGAGAGTCGTACGTTTATGCCATTAATTTAACAGGCGGCCTTACCTGCTAGCACTTACCATATACGAAAACCCTTTTGCAAGGGCCGTACGAAGAGAATAGACAGTTAAAGTTCACTGCGCTAGAGTAACAGGAGCTAAAAGTCTAGACCAAGGCCTCTTCTCCAGAGATCTCCAGCCATTACTCCCCGAACCAGGCCGACTATCAGTTCAACTTTCCGTACTGCCCCTCCTCCCCTTTCGCTTAAATAAATAAAGCACATGCAGCACCGCCTAGTGGCTGAGGCAAGCTAAAAAAGTACGACTTCGATTTAGCCACCAACTTACTCCAGCGGCCATTACTGTGGGCGCATAAAGCCCGCGAAATAGGGAAAGCCCGCCAAATCGCCCACGCACCAGCTGATAGCAGGTCGTCGTAGCAAGAGTAGTGAGAAGGAAAGACGCAGGAGCTTGGATGAGGATGGCCAACAAGAAAAATAAAAACAACAAGCATAACAATACACACAAGCATGTGTACAGGAAAAAGAAGCTTCCTCTAAGAGGAAAGAAGGTGCTAAAAGAAAAGCTGCAAGAAAGTGGCTCACAAGAAAATGGTTCCCAAGACAATAGCAAGCATCTGACAGGAAGCAGAATCATGGATTTGGAGCAATTGCAGAAGTTTATTGAGATCATGAACACGCATTCTGCTGTCTGTGAAGGCTCAGTTACTCTTAACCATGAAGACAGGGCTGGTTTGGCATCTATCCTCTCAGGACACTGTGAAAAATGCAACCAGAATGTTCGGTTGGAAACCTCTAACAAAGTGAAAGGGCCTAGAGGATATCACAGGTTTGAGTGCAACTTAGCTGCTGTGTGGGGGCAGATGGCTACTGGAACAGGTCATAGCCAGCTAGAAGAGTCGATGAGTGCTTTGGGAATACCAGTCATGACTAAGACCAGTTTCATTAGCACAGAGAGAGACATTGGTGAGTCCTGGAAGCAAATGCTTTTAACCTCTATGGCCGAAGCTGGCCAAGAAGAAAAGAGAATTGCAGAAGAGAGGGGAAGTTTCCATGAAAGTGTTCCAGCAATCACTGTTATTGTAGATGGAGGATGGTCTAAGAGGTCCCACAAGCATAGCTACAATGCTAAGTCTGGTGTTGCTATCATCATTGGGAAGGCAACTGGAAAACTTTTGTATAAGGTGTGAGGAACAAGTATTGTCATGCCTGTGCTACAGGAAAGAAGAGTGACCATATCTGTTACCGCAATTGGAATGCTTCATCTTCGGAGATGGAGACTGATATAATCCTAGAAGGTTTCCTTGAAGCAGAAAGGGTTCATGGAGTTCGATATACAGAATTCATAGGGGATGGTGACAGTTCTGTTTATCCTACGCTTCTCACAAGTGTACCAGTTTGGGGGCATGTAATCAAGAAGGTGGAGTGTGCCAACCATGCGTGTAAATGTTACCGTGGTGCTCTTGAGAAGCTGGTCAATGATAATCCTTCATACAAGGGCAGTGGAAGACTGACAAAGAAAATGCGCCAGAAACTGGTGAGTGCGGCTCGTTGTGCAATAAGAATGAGAAGTAAGGAGAGTAATCGTAAAGAAGCAGTTGCTAAACTCAACAAGGACTTATTGAACGGGCCTTATCACTGCTTTGGCATTCATACTCACTGCAGTACAAACTTCTGTTCAGTAGCGCAGAGCAGGAAACAGCCAGCCTCGTCATCTAGTTTGCGTGACGACCAGCATCCAGCCTCGTCATCTGGTGTGCGTGACGACCAGCAGCCAGCCTCGTCACCTGGTGTGCGTGACGACCAGCATCCAGCCTCGTCATCTGGTGTGCGTGACGACCAGCAGCCAGCCTCGTCACCTGGTGTGCGTGACGACCAGCATCCAGCCTCGTCATCTGGTGTGCGTGACGACCAGCATCCAGCCTCGTCACCTGGTGTGTGTCACGACCAGCAGCCAGCCTCGTCA